>Ga0209000_1000218_pt1 | contig 69948 bp, 132 predicted proteins | sample RifGroD2_FD_183998 | JGI IMG/M metagenome (GOLD analysis project Ga0209000, IMG submission 183998) | Groundwater microbial communities from Rifle, Colorado, USA - Groundwater D2 (SPAdes) (version 2) | ecosystem: Environmental > Aquatic > Deep subsurface > Groundwater | place: Rifle, Colorado... | reverse complement strand
CAATGCGAAACGAACTCGGCAGAACTGAGGAGGAATTAAAGCGATGGATTTCTAAGGGGTTGGGGCGAGAAATTACTTCGCTAAAGCAACTCACTGAACCGGAAGCACTTGCAATTAGAGAGAAGTTAAATGTGTCGGTACAGAAGGCTAGACAGTCAAAGGAAACTAACTAATTGTTTAGTATAACCGCAACATCGGAGGACATTGTCAGACTAAACAAAATACTCTCCGATGTTGAACGGATATGTGCTGAGTTGGAACAACGGTGTAGGGAGGGGTAAAAATGTCAGCAGTACAACTAATGATTAATAACGGCTCATTGCAACTTTTGGGCGGTGACGATGCCATGCTTAAGGTTGTAGAAGACTACTCACCTATCGAGAGAGCGTTCAGACTGGTTTTCGAGGACTTGTACCGCTATCCCGATGGCACACGACTTGACGTACATGGGAGTGTTCGGGGAGAACATATACTTTGGGGCAGGGTTGAGGTAGCCTTAAAACATCACCAGATAGCCCGTACAGCGGTTTAAATATCGTTTAGGTATTATGAGTAGTCAAGTAGTTTAAGAGGGGGTTGAATAGTGCCTTGTAAACAGATAATAGAAGGCGGCAATGCAATTGGCTTTGTTTGTGACATTGCCGGTAATCATGTCAGGGATAATAAACTAAACCTACTTGATATGGAGCTAAAAGTTATCGGTGAATCTAAGCGTGCTTGGGATGCCGGTGACTGTGGTCAATGGGAAATACCTGTTGAGTGTCCGAAGTGCGGTAAGGGTGCTGTTGCACTTGAAGGTTATATGTTTGCCCATGATGCAAACTCCATAAATTGCGAACATTGCGGATTTAATTTAGATCAGCAACAATTAAAAAGGCAAAAAGAATTAGATTCTATTAAGGAATTACTGACCAGATGGAATAAAGCAGAACAAGAAATGTTTAAAGGTGACATAACAGACAAAATGGCAAGTGACTTTATCGACAATACTTATAGATTTAATCGGTGGATGCGTAAGGAAGGTTATATATTCTGTAGTCCCGATAGCATATTTAGAGCGTTTGCTCTATTGGTTGACGAGCAAGAAAAACTATCTAAGCAAGTAGAGGAACATATTAAGAAAGTGCTTGGGAGGTAATGATATGCAGGTAGAAATAGGTAATTCCGGTTACAGAATTTCAACGGACCCGCACAATTATATCCTTGAGGAAAAACGCATTGCCGGTGTAAAAGCTAAGGTACCGGGGAAGGTTTTCTGGGATCAAGTTGGTTACTATTCATCCCTTGAAGGTGCGATAAAAGGTTGCCTATCTTATGGCATCGAAAACAACGATTTAGAGGGCGTACAGGAGATTAAAAACTATTTAGATAGTCTAGGTAGCGAAATCCTGAAAAGCCTTCAAAAACACTTTGGGGCGGTGGTTAAGTGAGAGATTTACAGAAGGATTTAGAGGTTTGTAAGAATGTAATAAGCGGTAGTTGGTATGTAGATGGTGACGGTGCAACCGTTTTTACGGAAATTAACGATATGCCGGTTTGCGATTGCTACAATTTAGGGACTGCTAATTTCATAGCCGCTGCCCGCGAAGGATGGCCGGAGGCAATTAACCGGGCTATCAAGGCAGAATATATAGTTGAAGGATTAAAGGCCGCTGGTGCCGCTCTTATGGAAGCAAACAACATATCCATCGAAGAAGATATAAAAGCTCAGAACTCACTTAAGGCTACTATTAAGGATTTGCAGGCAGAGGTTGAGCGGTTGCGGAAACAACTAAAAGAAACGTTTGTTGCTTGCAGCAACAGTAATTGCAATCATCTAAACTATGAAATTAGTTTATGTCGTTTAGAGAGAATATCAATTGATGAAAACGGTAATTGCGATAGCGAATTGCCGATATATACGGAATAAAACTTTGGAGTTGCTAACAATGAAAAATAACACAGTAAAAACCTGCAAACTAATTCTAGGACTTATCGCTGCATACTTCATCGTTCATGTAGGTTTATTCGTTATGAATTAGCCTACCGTATAAGGCAGGGAATGTATCGTGAAGGGTGGGGATAGTGTGCAAGAGTTAATGGCGAAGATTGACGCAGGGCGCGAGAGGATGCACAGAGCGTATATGTGCGGTGATGGTGACGAGGCGTTGAGATTGTCGCAGGAGTTGGATTTTTTGATATTGGAGTGGTATAGGTTTAGGAGGTAGTAATGGACATTCTATGTTACTTAAAATATCCGAATGGCAGTTGTGGATGGCGGTCAATAGACGATCTTATTGTTACGGTTATGTTTATTGACCGGCGGTATGCGGGAGATTTGGTTAGTAGGTCGATTGTTTATTAGGACACATAAAAGGAAACCCCTTTTACTGCCGGGGTTCCCTGGGAGTAGGAATGTTGGCGAGGGCGTATTTGAATAAGTCGCGCATTGCCTCAGCTATAGAAGGAATATTAGAATAAGTCTTTCTAAACTTCTCTATATCGGCAAGCATTGTTTTTTCAATCATCATATTAAATTTTACCATATCTCTTTTTGGTCTAGGCATTAAATCACCGCCTTAATTATATTCGTAATTGGCGTAAATTATACCATAAAATTATTGAAATTTCAACTAAAAAATGCTATAATATAGAGGTAAGTGAGGTAAAAATTATAGTAAAGGGTGGTCAAAAATAACTTGGGAACAGATGGCATTTATCGAACCTAGATTACAGGAACTTGCGGAACGTGCAGCGCAGGAGAATGTTGCCGCAAATAATGTGGACGAACTCTGGAGTAATAAGTATAAACCGGCATTGACCGAATTAGTTGGCTTTTATGGGCAGAATACGGCACTCAGAACCTCAGAAGCGTATGAGGTTGCCGTTAAAAATATTTGTGATTGTTTGGGTTATTGAATATGGCAGAAGTTAAATGGATTAAAATAACAACTACCATGTTTGAGGATGAAAAAATAGACTTCATAGAAAGTCTGCCAGATGCCGATGCAGTATTGATTATTTGGATAAAATTATTGACGTTGGCCGGCAAATGCAACCAGAACGGATATATTTTCTTAACTGAAAGTATTCCTTATACCGATGAAATGCTTGCTCATAAATTTAGAAGGCCAATAAATACCGTTAGGTTTGCTTTGGAAACATTCGACAAAATGGGAATGATTCAACTGCGCTCACAGGGTGTATTTATTTCTAACTGGAACAAGCATCAAAATATAGAAGGATTAGACAAAATAAGAGAGCAGAATAGAAAGAGAGTTGCCGATTACCGCAAAAAGCAAAGGCAATTACCTGATGGTAACGTTACATGTAACGTTACCGTAACGCAGTGTAACGGAACAGATATAGATCAAGAGTTAGATATAGAGAAAGAAAATACAATTATACTAACTTCTGAGGAAGATGCCTTTTTTAAAGCACTTCAATTAGTCAAAAACTATCCATTCGACAGGGCAAAAGACCTTGAAATGTACGAAAAACTAAAAGAACGGTATCCTCAATTAGATTTGGTCGAGTCTATAAAGGATTGGTCTACCTATAAAATAGACAAACCACTAAAAGCTAACTGCAATCCTAGAAGTCAAATAAATACTTCCTGTAAAAAACATGTTGAATGGGGAAGAAATCTAAAGACGGAAAATAAACCTACTCCTAAACCAAAGGAAGTACCAACAAAGACGGTGATACGTTGAACTACGACATAACGCCAATAGATATAGCGGATAAGTATTTTAGGGATTATAGAATTAAGGGTGAGGAAATAGTCCCTGTCTACTGCCCTTTCTGTCAAGGCGGTAATAGTCAAGACAAATATACCTTTGCCGTTAATAAGAATAGCGGAACATATAACTGTAAACGTGGTTCATGCGGTGCAACTGGTTCATTTCATCAACTACTTAGGGAATTAGGTGAGGTTACGCAGAAAGCAAAAAACTTTGAGATTAAGCGGCCAAAGGTTAATTATGTACCTCCCGCGTCAAAAACAATACCGGCAACATCTAAGGTCGAGGAATACCTAAAGAAACGCGGATTTTCAAAGGCAATATGGGAACGGCGCGGAGTATGTGAAGTTGACGGAAATATAGCAATGCCGTATTACGAAAATGGTAAATTGGTGCTGATGAAGTTTAGGCCGCCGCATAAACCTAAAAAAGGAGAGAAAAAGGGTTGGCGGGAACCTGGCGGCAAACCGATATTTTGGGGAATAGACTTGTGTGTGCCGGGAAAACCTCTCTTAATCTGTGAAGGCGAAATGGATCTGCTTGCCCTAGATGAATGTGGAATACCTAATGCCGTAAGCGTTCCGTCAGGGGCAGAGGACTTGACCTGTGTTGACCTGTGTTGGGACTGGCTACAAAGTTTTAGAAAAATAATAATTTGGGTTGATAATGACGAACCAGGGCAGGGACTACAAAGAAAACTAATCAACCGACTAGGTGCTGCCAGGTGTTGGATTGTGAAAACAGAAAGAAAAGATGCCAACGAAGTTTTGGTTTATGACGGTAAGCAGGCGGTTAGGGATGCCGTTAAAAACGCTGTGGAGGTGCCAATTAGCGGATTGACTAGACTTGGAGAAGTAAAAGCATTTGACTATGACGGCACATTAAGAATTAGAAGCGGTATCCGAGGAGTTGATACGGTAATGGGTGGTTTCATGTCGGGGCAGTTTACTATTTGGACAGGCGTTAACTCGTCAGGAAAAAGCACACTACTAGGACAGGTTATGCTTGACTCAGTTGACCAAGGATTTTCCGTATGTGCTTATTCTGGAGAATTGCCTGCGCCAGTATTTAGATACTGGACTGACTTACAAGCTGCCGGACCAGATAACTTAGAATACAGATTCGATGATATTAGAAAATCAAATGTAGCGCACCCGACCAAAGAAGCATTAGACAAAATACGCAATTGGTACATGGATAAATTTTTCTTGTGTGATAGTTACGGTGCTGTTTCCGATGATTCACTTTTAGAAGTATTTGGATACGCGGCGCAAAGATACGGTTGTAAGGTGTTTATGATTGATAATCTTATGACTACCGTTTTTGCCGGAAACGAAAAAGACTTCTACCGTAAACAGAGTGAATTTGTAAATAGAGTAGCTGAATTTGCACAGAAGTACGATGTTCATGTTCACCTAGTAGCACACCCAAGAAAAACGCATGGCAGATTAACCAAGATGGACGTTGCAGGTAGTGGAGACATAACCAATAGGGCAGACAATGTATTAGCGGTTCATAGACTTACCCCAAAAGAGAAGTCAGAGGAAAACTGCGATACCATACTAGAGATTTTCAAGAACCGTTTTAGTGGTCAGCAGGACGTTGAAATACAGCTAAATTTTGATAGTTCATGCAGAAGGTTTAGTATGCCGAGCGACACGGGGCCCAAAAGATACGGTTGGGATGAACCGACTGCCGCTGATGCAGAGAAATTATTCAGTCAGTAACCTACCTTATGCGGTAGAAAATAACAAATATAGGAGGTCAACAATGCAACCAATAGTAAAATACCACTGTCCAGTATGTAGCGCAGAATATGATACACCGGAAGAAGCGGAGAAGTGTTTTGTGCCGCTACATGAAAGATTTAAGCAGGGAGATATAATCGTTATCGGTAGCTACAACATGCCTAAAGTAGTATCAGGGACCCCATACAAAGACGCTTTCGGTATAGCGGCAGAACAAATACCGACATACAATATCGCTAGAGGTTTTGGGGTAAAGAAGGGTATTGCTGCCAAAGGTTTTTATGTTGGAAGTGGCTTGTGTCGCGTAAGAAAGTATGAAGTAAGCGAAGCAGAGAAAATAGTAAAGGATTTAAGTAAGAGACTTCGCGCCGCCGAAAAGTTTTTAGAAATGGTTAAGAAAACTTATGAGCAGGGGGTTAATTGATGAAACCAACAGTATACATGATAGGCAAAATGACGGGTTTATCCCTAGAGGAAATGAGCAAATGGCGCAGAGAAGCAACCGATATGTTGACTTTCTCAGGTTTTCGCGTGTTAAGTCCGGTAAATACAATACTAGATCCCAATCCGAGAGAAATTCAGCATAGCAATATGTTTCAACTTAAAAACTCTCATGTAATGCTTGCCGAATTAGACCATCCAGAACCGTCTTTGAGTTCCGTAAGCGAGATTACCGCAGCAGGGATATTTGGTAAGCCAGTAATAACTTGGGGCAGTCGCGTTGCCTATAAAAACGCATTTTGGGTGCTGGAATATACGACTAGACATTTCCTGTTAATGGAAGATGCCGTTCAATACATCATCGAAAACTATTATCTATGATTTCACCTACCGCATGAGGTAGAGAATAACTTTAGGAGGTAGAATGATGGGAATTAATTGGGATAAGATAAGAATTCTCAGCAGTCCGTTAACTAATCAAATATACATCGGCAAGACGGACAAGACAGGAAAATTCTCCACAGACAAAAGTAATAACAGAACACAAGAAGTGCTTGCCGCAACAATGTCTTACATGGATGCCGAGGCAGGAAAGTATGTCGATAAGTTTATCGTTGATTGTCCTGCAGGTCGATTGATTTGGGAAAGAAAAAAGGAGGTTACTACCAATGCCGAAACAAAAACGCAAACAGAAGCAGCCGAAATTTGTCATAGTTCTGCCGAATAATGATAACCGGGTTGAATTTAACCGCAAGTACGGCAATAAGCAGGTCGATATTCACGGCGTTAGGCTAAGTGACTGGGGAATGTCGCCGGGGTTATGTCGGGCAGCGGTGGAGGTAGTGAATTGAAACAATTTACAATGGGTTCGCTGTTTGACGGTGTGGCAATGTTTCCTTTGGCTGCAACACTAAATGGTATAACTCCTGTTTGGGCCAGTGAGATAGAAAAGTTCCCGATGGAGGTAAGTAAATATCATTTCCCTAATATGGAGCATTTGGGTGATGTATGCCTAATAAATGGGGCAGAGATTAAACCTGTTGACATAATAACATTCGGCAGCCCATGCCAAGACCTGTCAGTAGCAGGTAAGCGCGAGGGCATGGCAGGAGAACGCTCAGGGTTATTCAGTCAGGCAATACGGATAATAAGAGAAATGAGGTTCGTTACGAATGGCGAATATCCAAGATATGCAATATGGGAGAATGTACCAGGGGCATTTAGCAGTAACAAAGGACAGGATTTTAGAACCGTGCTTGAAGAAATCACAGCGTCCGAAATTCCAATGCCTAAGTCTGGAAAGTGGGCAAATGCCGGAATGGTCAGAGGGGATGGGTATAGTGTTGCTTGGCGAGTCTGTGATGCGCAATACTGGGGAGTCGCCCAGCGTCGTAAGAGAATCTTTCTTGTCGCAGATTTTAGAGGTCAACGTGCCGGAGAAATACTTTTTGAGCGCGAAAGCGTGTCAAGGCATTTTGCGGAGAGCGGAGAAGCGAGGGAAGAAGTTGCCGGAAGTGTTGGAGATAGCGTTGAGACAACAGTTAATCTTGAACAATGCTCAGATAGAGTAACTATAAATGCAAGGAAAAGCTGCACATTAAAATCTGGTGGCGGGGGTGGTGGAGCAAAAACAGGATTATATTTACTACCTATCGGCGACGGTTGCCTAACTCCCTGGGATGGTCAAGGAAATCGGATTGTTTCTCCTGGCGGTATAAGTCCTGCTTTACGGGGTGGTGGCGAGAGAGGTTACCCAGCGTTTAATATCCTACATCAAAAACCAATAGCTTTTAACGGCAGACAAGACCCCGTTCATGGTCAAGTGACAGGTGCGCTTGATACCGATCGAGCGACACAATGTGTAATGCACCCCAAAGTAGCAGGAACTATTTGCGCAAGCGGAGCGGGGACCAATAGACCGGCAGGGCAGGGGAATAAGACTGATTTGTGTATAGTTAATAGTTTTCCTCTTGTCGGTCACGGTGTTTATTCTGAGGGTGGAGCAGCAACCCTGAGATCGTTTTATGGTGACTGTGGGGGCGGCAGTAAAACCCTTGTAAAGCAGGGTTATGCTGTCCGCCGACTAATGCCGATTGAGTGTGAAAGACTGATGAGTATGCCTGACGGTTGGACTGATATAACCGGTGCATCCGACACGGCAAGATATAAGGCAATCGGCAACTCACTTGTGATGAATATAGCCGATTGGATATTTAGCCAGATAGTTAACATAGGAAAGGAGAGTTAACATGAAAAACAGAACAACAAAACTCCTACTTGACATAGGAGTACCCCCACAAATGGACGGATTCAAGTACGCAAGAACAGCTATTTTGGAGTTAACCAAAATTCCGAACTCCGTACGTTGGTGTGAGTTGTACGAAAAGGTGGCAGAGCAGCACAGCACAACCGGAAAACGTGTTGAAAGGTCAATCCGTCACACAATTCACAAAACGCAGGAAAACGGGACCGTCAGGTATTGCGATATATTTCCTAATAACATCATAACCAAACCTATGACAAGTCAGTTTCTGGCGACTGTTGCGGAGATTATAAAAATGGAGGATTGACTGATTAGCTAAAATAAACGGAAACGCCAAAATTAAGCCCGTACAGCGACTTAAAATTGCAGGACATATAATTTATCCTGCTGTTGCGAAAGGGCGTTGAAGAGGTGATGTAGACATGAAAAGGTACTTAGTGACAAGACCAAAAGATACAGTTGAAGTTGCAATAATGCTGCACAAAAATACGGGCAAATATTCATTTGTGAATCTAACTAAAGGTCATATTTGTCTGTGTAAATTCGATAGTCATGCAAAAGCGTTGCAGGACATGGAAGATCAAATAAGACTAGGTAAAGTAATTAACTATAAGGAAATAGGGTGAGGGCTATGGAGATAAAAGAAATTATTAATTTGCTTAACAAAGAGAAAGACATACTTTCTGGAGAAGTAAAATTAAGGCAGAATCGTATAGATGAAATAAATGTAACGGTTTCTAGTTTAGAAAAAATATATAATGAACTTACCGTTATATGTGGCACATGCAATGGTAAGGGAGAGGTTAAGAAACGATCTTGCGCAGAGGATGAAGGCACATACTACCCCTGTAATTCGTGTAATGGGACAGGTAAAATAAATGCTGTTTAAAGGGGTGTAAACAATGAGAAATAAACCGCAAGTAGGCGAAGTATGGCAACACTTTAAGGGCAATAAATATACAGTATTTACCGCAAATGCAACTCATACAGAAACAGGCAAACAGATGGTTGTGTATCTGCGTGATGGCAAGGTATGGGTTAGACCGCTTGAAATGTTTATGGATACCGTGGATAGGATTTATCTGGAACGTGCCAATATGGTTGTTAGTGTGCCGGGGTGCTGTAATTATAGGTTTGAGAGGGTAGATTAAATTTAGGAGGTAGATAAAGGTGTTTGAAAAACTAGCATTTTGGGCTACGTCTTTATTAGTTTCGTTCCCTTGGATTATCGTAACAATTATCTGCTTAGGTGGTGGCAAGCTAGAATTTAGTAGCGAGGGCATGTTTAAGCAGTTAGGTAAATTATTTGGTAAGGATAAATAATTATCGGTTTGAGAGGGTTAAAGGTTGATTATGGAGGTTTGATATGCCAGCTAACAATATTAGGAGAATATTAACGGCAGACGAAATAAAATATATGACCGAGAATTCCGGAAAAATTCCGATAACTGAGATCGCTAAGGAGTTGCGATTAAGCGGTGTGCAGATAAGATTATTCGCCAAAGATGCCGGAATAATTCTAAGTAAGTGCAAAACTACTCCAGGTCGGCAGAAGGTAGAGGTACCAAGGTTTACCGGAAAAAGTTCCGCTACCAAGAAAGCCAAGCAACCTAAAGTAGTGGATGAATCGGCGGTAGTGGTGAAAAAGCGCAAAAGTAAGGTATCGGAGGAAAAGTTGATGGAGGAATGTTTCGCTAATCCGCTATTGAAGGTTGATATTATCGGTGGACAGGTATTATTTGAAAGGCCATGTGTGGGCGCATGGACGTAAAAGTTAATGATAATGTTATTCCTAAGCGTGGTCGGAACAAGGGCAAGGTTGGCGAAGTCAGGTCGATTTATGCCGATAGTAATGTGTATGTTAGATTCGGCAGAAATAATTGGAGTTGCCATATTGCTAAGAGTTTGGAGGTGTTAAGGGGTGGGGAGAACCGGGGCGAGGATTAGAAAACTGGAGCGCGATAACGAAACCTTACTTAAGATAATTTCCGAGCATATTGTTTCCAGTTCTAATATTTCTCATAGACTTGATGGTTATGCCGTTCTATTCAAAACGCTAATAAACGACACATCAACGGCAACGGATAACGGGAGAATACTTCAACGCGACATTGCATTTCTGAATAAGAAATTGGATGAAATCGAATGTTCGGTTACTGCGTTGAGAGCAGAGCAGGAACATGTTAGGCGTGGATTGTGGAGAAGGTTTTGCGCTAGAGTTAGGTTGTTTTTAAGGCGGTAATCTACCGTATGCGGTATAATATGTGTTGAGAAGGGGATGAATTACAATTAGTAAAGCAGATGAAATTTTCATTTCAATGTGCCAGGATATTTTAGAAAACGGCGAGTCCTCAGAAGGTCAAGTAGTAAGGGCAAAGTGGGAGGACGGGACACCGGCACATACAATTAAGCGTTTCGGAGTTGTTAACCGCTATAATCTTGCGGAGGAATTTCCGATTATGACACTCAGGCCGACTAACTTGAAAGCCGTTATTGACGAGGTTTTATGGATGTGGCAGAAAAAGTCCAACAATATCAACGAACTTAATAGTCGCATTTGGGATAGTTGGGCAGATAAGAACGGTTCAATAGGAAAAACTTACGGCTATCAGTTAGGTGTTAAACACAAATATGCCGAAGGTGAAATGGATCAGGTCGATAGGGTTATCTTTGACTTAAAAAATAACCCATACAGCAGAAGAATTATTACTAATATGTATAATCACCATGATCTACACGAAATGAATTTATATCCTTGTTGCTATAACATGACCTTTAATGTTGTTGGAGATAAACTAAATGCCATACTAAGTCAGAGATCGCAGGATGTACTGGTAGCTAATAATTGGGATGTGTGCCATCATGCAATTGTCGTATTAATGTTTGCTCAGTCAGTAGGTTTAAAGCCTGGAGAGTTTGTTCATGTCATTGCTGATGCTCATATCTACGACAGGCATATTGATACAGTTAAAGGTTTAATAAAGAGGGAAACTTACCTAGCACCTACATTGAGAGTTAATCCTAAAGTAAGAAATTTCTATGACTTTAAAGTTGAGGACTTCATGCTACAAGATTACTTTTGTTGTCCGCAAATAAAAAACATACCTGTAGCGGTATGATTGGAGGCTAATTAAATGGTTGATTATATGGAATTAGCTGAACGTGTGGCAAAGTCCTCTGACTGCAGCCGCAAACAGACTGGTGCTGTTATTGTTAAGGGAGGATTTGCAAGACACGTACAGGGATTTAATCACTTACCGGAAGGAGTAGAAGAAGGATTCTGCAAAAACTGTCTGAGAGAAGGTAAGCAACCTGGACAATGGAATGGTGAATGTCCGGTCATTCATGCCGAGAAAGCAGTTATCTTGAAGGCAGCGCAATTCGGTTTTCAGACAGATTGGGCAACGATGTATTGCACATATAAGCCATGCCTTGACTGCTCTATTCTGATTGTTGAGGCAGGAATACAGAAGGTAGTTTACCGGGATGAACATGAGTTTAATGACGGAGTTGACTACCTCCGTAAGTGTGGGGTTAAAGTCGAGCAGTACAAACAGGATGCCGTTATCATAGAAAATCCAGACGAAGGGATGTTGGAATAATGAATATACACGAAATAAGAGAACTAGGAAAAAATTTCTGCCAAACAGTAGGTTCGCAACACTATGTAAAAATTAGAGAGAATGGCGGTATTGATGCAATTGAAATAGCAATGGCAAACGGCATATTTGAGGACTTTGCTATTACCAATATGGTTAAGTACGCTCTGAGGTTTAAGCATACTCGCAACCTTGACGATTTAAAGAAGGTTTCGGACTACTCGCATATCCTTTGTGGGGTGGAGTTGAGTAAGGAGAATAAACCAAAGATGCAAGACGGTGAGATAGAAAAGTATTGCAACAATTGTAAGTACGCATGTTGGCCGATAACAAAAAAACCGTGTATTGATTGTGAGAAACGTTCTAAATGGGAACCTATGTTGGAGGTAACTGATTAATGGATTGGTTAGAAGAATTAGAAAGCGCACCTTGGCCTAAGTTTTGTAGAGAAGCGGCAGAACAAAACTCTTGTAGGGTTTGTACCAATGAGGAACATGCCGAGCTTATAAACACTATTATTAATTCTGGAAAGAAATTCTATTGTAGCATTGACTGTGACAAGAAAAATGCAATAGTTAAATCATGCTCAACCTGCAAGTACGGTAAATTTAAGCAGGTCAATATACTAGACGCTTGGGAATGTTCCGAGTATTCGATATTTTATGCTGGGCAGTGTCGGGCGGGTAATTATGGGTTATGGGAGGATAAAGATGCCGATATATAACGATGGTGATACAAAGGTTTGCGTTTTTGGCAAGGGTGATATTGCTGTAGGTACCGCCAGAAAAATTGATAGCGATATAAACACAACACTCTGTTTAATTCAGGATACGGAATGTAATCCAATCGGTCAGCCTAATCCGCATCATATTGGATTAGATATAGAGGATATGAATACTCAAATTGAGATGATTTTCGATAACGTGGCATCAATAGACGTTGTTATTAGTCAGTTACAGGTTATCCGTGCTGATTTGGTTAAGATGCAGGAGGAAAAAGATGAACTATAATTTTCCTAAAATATGTTTTGCCGATACTAACAGTAACTTTCAACAGGCAATGCACGCAGTTTCGGAGGCAAATGAGGTAGTCAGAACTAAGACTGACCATGAGCTTGACATAGAAATGGCGGATCTGATGCACTCCTGCGAAACTTATTTCCGTATTCGTGAGCGTGACGGTGTCAATGTGGAATATATATTTGCCGAAGTGGTGGTGAAAAACTCCGAAAGAGGTCGCTATTGATGATCCAAACATGGACATGCAAATGCGGTCAGAAAAATCAGGCCAATGTGTTCTCACCGGGGGCAACGACAATAAAATGCTCCCGGTGCTACACCGACTATATTTTAACGGTTAAGACTACCATCATTGAAGTGTTTGGAGGGAGAGATTTTGAAAATAAACGCGATACAGACAGAGGCAAGTATAGTTAATGGTCCCGGATTGAGAATACCAATATACGTTCAAGGCTGCGGTCACGGATGCGAAGGTTGCCACAATCCGCAAACTCACGACAGAAATGCCGGGTATTGCATTAGTCCGAAAGCGTTGGCAAGCATCATATTAGGACATTTAGAGGACGATCCACTACTCACAGGTATTACATGGTCTGGGGGAGAACCAATGGACCAGATAGACGATGTGAACGCCGTTAACGAGTTGATTGTAAGAGAACGTCCTGACATTAATATTATGCTGTATACGGGATATGTTATGACTCCAGCTATACTAATGATGCTCAGACACGTTGAGTATGTTGTGGATGGTCCGTTTATCTTGGCGCAGCGGGATATTGGACTTAAATTTCGGGGCAGCGCAAATCAGCAGGTTTGGCAGAAACGGGGCAATGAGTATGTAAATATTACGGAGTTGTGGAGGTAGAGAAAATGGCTGTTGTTATAGATATTAGAGTTGCATCAAAGGTGCATGAGCCAGGAGTAGGGGATTTAATTGTATTCAGTGAAAATGAAATATACTTTATATGTCGCTTAGATAGTAAATATTTACTTGTTTCAGCAACAAGACTCGGAGCAACAACTTATAAATACGATTCTATAGACGAACTGCTTGATAGTATTCAAAGTGTAATCAAAGAAATAATCCCTGCCGATAAAATTCAGATAACGATTATTGACTAGGAGTTGATTTTATGGCAAACACAAACAGCACATCATATAAAAAAGTCCTCACCGCAGAGCAACAGGTAAAAGCAGAACACTTCATGCGCTGTCTGCTCACCAATGACCGCAAGGCAAAACAGGCAGGGTTAACCGTTAACATAAACGAATTTCTAAATAACTATGCCTGCGAATACGGCAATGGTGGTAGTCTAACCGAGCATTTTAAGTTATCTGACTACCGAAAGCGGTTGATTCTTACCTTGCACGATAAGGGAAAATCTCATAGAGCAATTGCTGAGGACTACGGAATGAACGCTGATAGGGTATGGCAGTACCTTAAAAAATGCGGTGCTTGCCGGTGAGAAAGCGGAAGAAAAGAAAAACTCCTCATGTCGGATGGTGCTTGTCTGAGTACCATCCCGGCAAGTTGGGGTGGGCAGAGTGAAGGAGAAGAATTGTCTGTGTAAGAACGGTTTATTTAAGCCTTGCCGACATTTTGAACCGAATATGGATCATCCGAAGTGGGCGAGGTGTGGATTTGTGGATATTAGTGGGTGTTGAGGGGGAATATTGTGAGCGACTATAAAGAAGAACTATCCGCACTTGTTGAGAGAATTAAGCAGGATGGGGCGAAGGAAGAACGCCGGAGGATTGCCGAGAAGTTAAGGGAAAGAAGTTTTTGCGTTTATGCTTCAACTAATGAATGTATCAGTGACTGTGTTAGACATATCGAGCAATGGTTGGGCGGTGAGCAAAAATAAAAATCGTTGGTATAGACGCTAGTTTGACGAGTACCGGAATAGCTAAAAATATTTTACCTGCAGGATGCACCACAAGGAGCATTAAAAGCAAGAAGTTCGGAGTTGACCGACTAATAGAAATACGGCAGGAAGTTATGAATGATTTATTCGGTGCCGACTTAGTTTTAATTGAAGGATATTCCTATGCTTCACCTAATCAAGCGCATCAAGTGGGTGAATTGGGCGGTGTCCTTCGTGTTACGTTTGCCGAATACGAACTAAATCTTTTGGAAGTAGCACCTAAACAATTAAAAAAATTTGCAACAGGAAACGGCAGCGCAAGTAAAGAGCAAATAGCAGTCGCCGCATATAAGAAATGGGGCATAGAATGTCCTACAAACGATGAAACTGACGCTGCGGTACTTGTGTATATCGGACTAGCTTATATGGGAAATATAGACGGTTTAACGGCATATCAGCAGGAAGTCATTGACGCTCTGCATGGCAAGTCGGAGGTCAAGAAGAAGATTAAGAAGAAGGTTGAATAATGAAGTTAACAAAGAGTATGGAACGTCAACTAACCGACGAGTTTACTATCTTCTGCAATGTTAATAGGGACAAGTTGGCAGGTATGAAGGATAATTCTACTAGGATGAATTTTATCTATGATGAATTGGGACATATTCCGCAATATTTGATTTTGCGGAAAGTTAGACCTTATTTGATTAAGGGGGATTAAACTTGTATATTGAAATAAGAAGTGAAGAACCTACTGACCATTGGCATAAGGAATATATAGAGATAGCGGAACTGCCGGAATATATTAGGCATGGTGCTATTCTTGTATCTCAATTGCCTCCAGAAGTACAGGAACATCTTAAAATGTTTGTTGATTATATGAGTGAGCAAGAAGAATTATGCAAAATATTTAGTCTCATAGATAATTTGCGTGAATATGATCCGTCCATATACCCTTATGAAGAAAACTTACCGCTATGGAGAAAGACTGAATATCAAGATAACTCACGCAAACTAAATAAATCAGCCGTAAAGTTTAGGCGCGATAGGCATACGACAAGGGCAAATTTGTGGTCAGGGGAGAGAAAAAGACAATGCTTAGAGAAGATGTAATAGGACCAAATCCTCTTAAAATAAGCGACACCAACCCACTAGACTATAAAACAGTAAATGGTAAATGGGTTCTAGTGCCAGAATGGTGGAGAGAGATAAAAGACCCTCCGAAGTTTACTGAGACTAAGGCAAAGGTAAAGAAGAAAGGGTGATTAAATGAGTTATATCGGAACTCCGCGCATCTGCGAAAGGTGCATGAACAGCCATGTTGATGGTGGTAAGGCAAGAGAGATAACCTGCCTTGACGGAAATTCAATCTACTTTAAGCAGGACGTTTCTATGTTCAGAATGGCATCGTGCTTGGTTCCGAAGAAGAACGGCAAGAAGTACGCTACTAGACGATAGAACATGCCGGGGTTAATCGCCCCGGTTATTTTATTACACAAAAAACAGCACAGACCGTGGTTTACTGTGCCGTTTAGTGGAGTAGTATACTAGGATTATTTTGTGCCAGCAAGATAATCCGTGATATTGTTATATTCTACGTGCGGTAGGGTTTTTCCTGCTTACGGTAGGTTGAAGCGTGATTAGTTAGTATAATTTTCCTCCATGCTTATAAGGAAGCTCTGAATTTTTAGCCATTTTTCTTAGTATGGCATCTTCAATGTCGATTTCCATATCTCCGCATACAACGGCAACACGAAGTATAACATCGGCCAATTCTTCTGAAATTCTTTCCTTGCCTTCCTCCTTTCTATGTGCTTCTAATGCTTTCGAGACTTCACTGTGAATTAATGCAATGTCTGTAGGGAAATGTGCCCTGTCAAATAAAAAACCTTTTAATATCCTATGGTTATGCCATGCCTTTTTTACCATCATAGGTATTGATAGTTTAGGCATTTTATTTATTCCACAAATACCCATAATACTTCTCATGGATTTATCTTCGCCATGCTCCCATGTATTCTTGCATCTTTCTTCGCTTTCAATTAAATCGGCAACCAGTCCTGCATATGGTTCTTTTGTGTTTACAATAAGATATTTTTCATTACCATTATCTTTACCGTCAGTACGAGTTACTTTAAATTTCAAAATCAACAATCTCCTTTACATTTATCACAATATCCCTCTAACCTCTCCGCAGCAGTTAACTTCCTACCGCAACCGAGGCATAATTCATGTTCGCAATGTTTAGCGTAGTCGAAGGGCATTAGAGTATTTCCTTGACTGCTTGCCAGAGTGCGTCACAGAGTTCACCACCCTTACCTACCAATTCAAATGCTTTATCGCTATTAAGTATTAATTTCTCAACATTCCATAAACTTAAATGATTTCCCCAGCCTTGCCACATTATTATTCTTTTTTCTTTTAATATCTCAATCATCTGACCTATACTTAAAAGTGGTAAGCAATGCTTAACTTCTAAAATATACCCACCGTAAATAAATAAATAAATTTTATCGCTATCGCAACGAGACACAATAACCTCTCTGGTATCATTGCACAAAACGAAATCCCTTTTCTCTGGTTGCCACAACTCCCTCAGTCTATCCTTCTGCTTATCGGTTAGCTGTGCAAGGTCGGATGGTTCAAGCCTTTGTTTCATGGTTTACCTCCTACTTATATTTACCCAAAATATCCCAATATAACTTTCTATTGCTTTCTATCTTTCGCGTCACATAATAATATGGACTAGATAATATTTTCCAGTATATAAAGTTAAGTATCTTATTGCAGAAAAGAAGTCTTTTGAGTTTGCGTATATCGGATGGTGTTACTTTTTGCTTCGTATACAAGGTATTATTTACCCCCTATTCGCAATCCTTCTCGATCTCCAACATTTCCTTCTCGGCACAATCACGACATTGAAAGTATTCCTCGGTCCATACATTGCATTTTGTTTCCGCGCCACAATCTTTACATTTACCCATTTAATTATCCTCCTTGCCAATATTTTTACTTATTACGTATCGAAGCATAGATAAGCATAGATAGTATGCCGGAGATAAGACACTCCACTAAAAGTTCTTTCATTGGCTTATCTCCTTGCCATCATTATAGATACGGAGCAGTTTAAAATCGGTTACGACAAGCTGTTTAATATTTTTATCTTTCAAATTATCTAAAACAAATTTATCCAAATCAGGCAATTCATCGTGAGATGAAATTTCTTTAGTTCTGTGTACCATAATTCTTCCTACACCAAGATTGTTATGATGAACAAACATGTATTCGTATATTTTCATTGGTTATCCTCCTCTTTTGTGTCCTTCCCTCCGCTAGTAACTCCAATAAGCGCAGGTATTATAAACGCCCATAGACAGTTAGCGTTATGCGTTAGATATAGTCCAGCACCAACGCAAGCACTCACACCTACCCATATTACTGCAATTGTTGTAAATGGTGACAAGTTAGTTTACCTCCTTCTTAATTATATACAAACTATACCTTTATCGAATAAACACGAATACACACCATTTATAATTTCTTTTTCATATTTATATGGTGATTCTTCTATGTTTCTTAAAAGAGTTAACATATCACCTACAGAATAACTCTTTAATTTATCAATTTTTTCTTGGTTCGATATTTCTTTGTTGTCTTTGAAAAAGAGATTGAAACTGCATCCATACACCATAGTTATCCATCCTTCTTATTTCGAGAATACTTACCTAGAATCTCAGTAACATCAACCATAGCTATATACCACTCACAAACATTCTTACACTCAATACATTGATCAGGATAGACGGTTCTTGATATGCAAGGCACTAATTTTAAAAAGTTATGGGTGTTTGTAACTAGATCATTAACTGCCCTGCGTTCCACTTCTACAGCTAATTCAATTCTCTCGCATCCCTCGCAACTAGGAGGTTTACAGTTAAGACAAAACTTTTGCGGTCCGCTAGTCGGCACATACTCATTTCCGCATTTAACGCATATTTTGGGTTCATGTACTCTCAATTGGTTTCCTCCTTCCTTCCTCCGCAACCATTACAGATATATGACTTTGATGTTAGTATCATCCACGCATCGGAACCCTTTCTTAAGACCTTTCCACAAGCATCGCAGCGCATATATTTTAATTTATAGTCACACTTAGTGCCTCTTGGCTTTATAACTTTAGCAGAATTTCTAGGCCAAGAAATGTTTGCATAATCGCAGTAGTTTGTTGGACTTGTTGGAAACTGTTTGCCTAGTTTTTCTGATATTGACCGCGAAACTCCGGCAGAATAACGATAGTATTCGCATGTTTGGCATTTACTCAATTAACTTTCCTCCCTTTTCAATAATTCCTCAATAGCCTTTTGAACAAGTCTAGTCTGAGGTATTAGTGTTTTATCCGAGAGTTTTTTTAATCTCTCGATAACTTCCTCGTCAATGGTATATGTTACTGATTTTTTCATTTTGCACCTCCTATAATATTATACAATAGTTATATTGCTAAGTAAATACTTTTATACCCCATTCGGTAAATTTATACCGTATATTGATATTGTGCGTTGAAAGTGGTATAATGTTCTAAGCGGGAACTAATTGAACTATGCAATAAGCGGTGGCGGAATATGTAGACGCTTACGAGGTAAGATTATCACGAGAGGTCTTTTAGATACTCTTGGCTGGGTATAATCATGCAGGGTGCAAATCCCTGTCCGCTTATTAAATAATCCAAGAAGCGCATATTAAGCAGGCTAGCGCAAGGTTTAAAGAAGGTTATCTGAAAGATAGCAGCACCCTAAATAGGTGTGGGTTCCTTCTTCTTGGAGTCTGCTTAACCGACATTACTGCAACATGGCTTTAATCCATGGTTTTGTGTCGGAAAGAATGATCTTGCCGTGGCTTTGGCCCTGATAAAATAACGGACTAATGTATTATTCAGATCATTCAGTCAAAACTCTCCTGAGTTCCACTTGGGGGAGTTTTGCTTTACCGCAAACGATAATTGTTTACCGCATACAGTTGCAATATCTACGACATAGTGGTATAATATTTCTAGCCGTAAAACATATCTTCGCGTGGTATGTAGCGGTAATTTATAATGGGAGGTGAATCCTCCTTGTTATGAATAGTTGTTGTTAGTGCGCTGTTGCTGTTGTAGTAGGCGGCAATAGTCAATGTCTGTGTTACACTACTTAAAATTTTAGCCTTTAGTTTGGATCAGTTACGAAGTCAAATCATCATTATAATTGAAACGACAGTCTACGGTAAAGGACTGTCTATTTTTTTTTGCGTAAAAATAGAAAAATCCCGGCAACCGTCCGGGATTTCCGGATAGTTCACCGGGACATAAAGAAAGTTATTCGCGTTACGCTATTCTACCTTTTTATCCGCATCCTTATTCGCCAGAAATCTACTTCCTGCGGCTAGACCTATGCTAGTGCCGAAAATAAAGATCAATTCTCTTACATTGTCTAATGGTTTACCCGTCAGACAGCCATATAGGTATACCGTCAAACAGAGAACCATACAGCCAGCGAAAAGCCAATCCATTTTAGTCATCATATAACCCCCTTATCTCTAAATCTAGCAAGAATAACCGCCATTTGTTCACGTGTCATAGGTTGTTCTGGCCTAAAAGTGCCATCGTCAAAACCCTTCATCCAACCGTTATCTTTACACCATTGGATATGTCCGGCACTCCATCTGTCACCGGGAACGTCAGGGAAGGGTCCGGGAACTTGACTAACAGGTTGTCCTTGTAAATCAGCAAACAACCTATCCCAAGGAAACGCCGGACCTGGACAATTGGGACGGTTAACGCTGTCGATGCGGTAATGTCCGATGATATGGTCACGGTCAATTTTAATATCGTGTTTAGCTATTAATTTACGATGTAACCATAGTGTTGCATCATATTGATCTTCTGTTAGATTACCGTCACCGCCATTATCTTTATATCCCTCATGTTCAATGCCAATAGTATAGCGGTTAGGATTTACACCGTCATATAAGGGCCAATTAGGTTTATTTATACTGCCTGCGTGCCATGCTGAGTTTTCATCAGCGACTAACTGCACAATCTCGCCAGCTCGACTAATAACGTAATGTGCGCTTGCTTTAGATGTCTGGTTAGATAGCCATGATACCGCACCGTTGAAAGAACCTGCCGTTATATGGTCAACGATGGCGAGTATTTTTCTGCCCTGTCTACTGCTGAAATTTTTACTTGGTTTTTGTATGATATTCATGGGTTTTCCTCCTACTTAAATTTCTTTTTAATCAGAGATAACCTTTTCTCTCCGATGCCCTTAATGCCGTCTAATTCGGCTATGGTGATGGGTTTATGTTCTTTGCGGTATGTAACTACCTTTTGTGCTGTAACCTCGCCTATGCCCTTTATATTGATTAATTCAGTGGTTAGTTGTTTGTCTGATAACTCGTTAATGTCTAACTTCTGAAAGTTTATGCACATAAATAATATAACTACTAAACCCATCACGATACACGTTGCGCATACTTTACATTGGTTTTTATTTAGCATATCTAGCCCTTTGCCAGCCAACCGCAGGCAGCCATTAGTATACCAATAACGGCGGTAGCCCACGGCGGCAGGCGATTTTGAAAGGATTTGTGCATTTCATCCATGCGCTTCAATACCTCCGCAAATGTTTGTTTATCGTCCCGCTCATGTTGTTCTAAATTATTCTCTAACTTTTCCTGTGCGTTAAATAATGATTTTACCTGTTCCTGTAGTCTTGTAACGTCTTGTTCCTGCGTCACATTACAGTACCTCCTGGTGGTTTAATTAAATAACTGGTGTTATAATGAAAATGTGAGACAGGGTGTGACAGCACCCACCGCTAATAATCCTCCTGGATTGGCGGGTCTCACGATTTTATTTTGATAAATGAATATATAATTTAGTTTGTCGAAAGAAAAATATTTCATTCAACAAGGAATAATGCTATACTCTAGTAATATAATATTACCGGAGGTGATCTTATGGATAAACAAACTCAAGCTAAATGGCTATATCTATTTATTATCTTTAGCTTAATATACATGCTATTACCATCATCATTGCAAAATATTTTAGAAATAGCCATTGGGGCAGGTCTTACTATTATGATTTTTCTCGGTGCATGGTTAGTAAAAAAGGAAAATGATGCTATTGGGAAATAATCTTCCCTATGGCATCATTTCTTTTTTGCTGTCTTTTCTGCTCTGCCTTGGTTTTTGATTCGGACTTAGGTTTTGTTTCAACGATAAACTTCTTGCGCTTCAAGTCATTGTAAATCTTTAACTGTTCTTCGACAGGTCTATTAACTATGTCAGCAAGAATGATAGTTTTAAGCTGAATATCCCTTAACTTATTAGCTTTTTGTTTCTGGAGTATGTCTTTATTTTTCTGCAACTCCCTCGCTTCATTGGCGTTATCGGAAATCATTTCAGCCACCTTGCTATATAACTTCCTAAGCTTCTCGTCATTGGCATCGACAGTATCCCCGGTCTGCTTAGTGTCAGCTTTGATTGTGTCGTATTCTTTCTTTTTGTCGTAAAACTTTTGAATAGTGTCGTTGGAGTAAGCAGGGTCAGCGGTAAATATACGCTTAATGGCATCCCCGGTACTTCCCTCAGATAGTGCAGGGATACCGATTTGCCCGATAACCCCAAGATAACTTTTTACCAAGTAATCAACCTGTTTAGGAGATATTTTGCTGGGGTCTACCTCTCCTAGCATCTTAGCAAATGAAGATGTTTTTTCATCATACTGTTGCCCAGCTGACATGCTTTCCATATATTTAGGAACAATTGGACGATTAACAAAGTCCTTATTTGCCCTTATATCACTAACCGGAGCATAAATAGTTCTAATCGGAGGAAAGAAACTGGCTTTTACCGTATCCATAAATTTATAAAAAGCGTCTGGATTTTCTTTCAATAGACTGTCTAGCGTTCTTTCAACTAAGGCACCGAAAACCACCCCACCCTCACGAGGTTTAGGCATTTTCAAAAACGTACCATTAGGCAAGGGAATTAAGTGGTTTGTATCTTTCACCCAACTACTCAACTTCCTATATTCCTCATTATCGTAATTCATAGCATAGAGCATTAAAGTTGGAATAGTTATTGCCCCAATAGTCTTATTGATAGCGGCAACCGGATTATCTCTGTATATTCTTCCAAGTTTATCCAGTCCATTCACGGAAGCACCAAAATAAGGAATAAAAGTATCTAGGAAATTGGTAACATCAGCGGTATTCTTCTTCTGGAAATTTACTGTAACGTCCTTGCTCTCATATAATGCCTTAGTTCTCGATGCGTAACTGTTACCTTCCTTGCGAACAATGCGCCGATACTCTCCAAGTCTCGGTACTGCCTCGGTAACGTCAGCTATTTTCTCAAGTGCTTTAAACGGTATGCCCATTAGCCTTCTTGTATACTCAACGGGATTTTTAATATTACTTAGATCGTAATATCCAGGCATTAATTTTGCCTTAGAGTCAGCCAATATATTAACGTCTGTTGATACGGCAGAGGCATAGCCACCGCCCATATCTTTATATGACCTATATGCCGCCCTATTTCCTAGTATATCTACTAAAGCACCTACAATATCCCTAGACCACTCTATAGGGTTGTTAGTGCTTTTAGATGCCACATAGGACATGGGCAGGTCACGAACTACGTTTCTACCGAGTGAGAATATGGGGTTAATGCCGGTCGTTAAAAGTTTCATCTTGCTTGTTAATGACCTTGCAGCATTAATAATTACATTTTGTGCTTGCGGAGTTAGACCGGATATTGCCTCCAGTAGTGGCAAGTCATTAACTCTAACGTGAACACGTTCTCCATTTATTCTCCCAGCAACAATGTTCGGCATAGTGAGATTGGCGGTATTCGAATCAACTATCTCGCCCCAAATGCTCATACCTTCGGGGTCTTGCCTTATACCCTCAATAACCTTCTGCATGACCTCGTTGCGCTTGGCCGCTTTAATGTAGTTAGGCACTCTCTCAAGCATGGTTTCAAGCGACTCAATGGTTTTGCGTTCCGAACCTCTGGCACGTTTAACCGGATTAGGTTGGTCGGCAAATGAACCATTTACTCCCGTTTTACCGATCTCAACTTCTTCCATCATCCGTTGCAGGGGGATATAATCTCCGTATTTTAACCTCATTGCGTTCCATACATTCTCAGAGAGTAGTCCAGTTTTAACCAACCATTCCTCGCCAAATTTATTAATCCATGCGGTATAATCCTTTGCTGCCTGATTCATCCATGAATACTTATTATCGTACTTTGATATTTTTAAATCAGCCATTTCCGGCGACATATTGATTTCTCTGTCATATACGGTCATGTCTGAATTTTCCCATGCCTTGTAGTGCTTAAGTTTTAGGTAATCCTCAAACTTTCGCCATTCACCCTTGGGAACCTGCTTAACTATATCTTTTAGTGGCGCATATACTGGTTCACCCTTTGCATTAACCATGTTTTCTTCAAGGGTTCTTCTTGCCATGGCCTCGGCATTAGTCGTGTTATGCGCCAGAATATAGGCACGTTTATTGAATGGAATTGTTCTACCTGCTCTGTTTGCCGCTTTATCGAAGTCATTAAGGCGGTTATATCCGTCAACCGTCCTGTAGTAGGCTTTTTTAATCATATTGCCAACATTGGAGGGTGCTAATCTTTCAGTTAATACTGGCTTATTTGTCTTAGATGTGATAGTATCTATTGTTTCCGGTGGAGTAAGTCTTGCCGCACCAATAGTACCAGGATCGTAATAACCTGCCCTCTCTGGACCGTCAACAGTTTCTTGTGTGGTTGTATCTACCTTCGTCTCTGTTTCAGCTTTCTCCGGTTTAAGTCCAATGTCCTCGGCCATGCTCTTAGCCTGTGAGTCTGCCTGCATTATATTTTCATCAGGTAAAATCTCAGCACCGCTTCTAGTCTCTCTTACGGCAGGTTGTTGGATAGTCTCAGGTGTTTCAACCTCCGGTAATACCTGTTCCGGCACTTCAACCTTAGTTTCCGGTATCTTAACAACCTTCCGGCCAACACTAACCGTTTTACCGTCCACCTCAGCCTGAATAATCAGTCTGTCAGCGTTCTTGACGGTTGCTTCTTTGCCGTTAGGTAGGATAACCTTATCTCCCTGCTTTAGTCTGAATTGCGGAAACTCTGCGCCCAACTCAGGGTAAGCATCTAATATCCTTGTCGCCCTGCCGAAGTTGGTTGCGCTGTTTAGAATATTCCTGGCGCCGTTAATATCTGTCGGTATGTCTGCCTTGACTTCGGGAGAGATGACTTCTTTTGTTGGCATATCAGGTTTTATCTTACCTCTACTTAGCGCGGACATAATGGCACTAAAAGCACCTAAACTACCTGCTGTAGTACCTAAATCTCCAAGAGTAGGTTTCTCTCCATCAGATAATGTTGGTATCGTTGCCGTTAAACCTGTACCACCAACAGTTGCGCCATGAATAAAATCTTTTGCTAGGTTAGGGGTATTAGGTAGATACCTATTTACCCCTGCACCAATAACGTCACCGGCAAGTCCACCTGCACCGAAGAATAATGCACCCCTGCCTGCATCCTCAGCTATTTTGGAAGGGTCGTTGCCTTCTAGTGCTGATAATGCGCCCTCGTATCCTGCCCCTGCTAATCCTCCAGTTAATGCTGTTTTGCCCAATTTGCCTGCTGTAGTAGTTGGATTAATTCCTCTAGCTAGTAAGTTGGCACCCTTATAGGCAACTCCAATCGGGGCCATCATGCCGTACATCTCTCCGACAACGCCAGCACTTTTACCAAGAGGTGATTTTGCTTCGTAGAGGGATGATTCAATTGGACTATCGTTTAAATCTGAAATTTTCCTATCAGACCAATTCATAAACTTGTCGTATAATCCAAGAGATGCAGCATTAGTCGCCTTTTCCATTATATTTCTTGGTAAATAGATAGCATCAGAAGAAACGTCCTTAAATGACGGTCCTTCTGCACCCGCAGGCAGTATGCCGCCAATCCTACTGTCAAGTCTTTTATATAGTGACTGTTTCGGAGGTATGGGTATTTGTTTTGGTTCTTGAGGTTCTTCTTCGACATAGTCAGGCATTTCATATGCGGCATGAGTAGATTCCCATGCTTTTGAAAAATCATATTTAGCCATCGGTACTCACCTCCTACCTATACTTCTGATAATATTTCCATATTGCATTGGGCCAATTCTTGTCGGTAGCGTATATTCCTGTTGGTAGTTTACCGCTATTACCTGTCTTTAACCTCTCAAGACTGACGTTACCCCTACTCATGCCCCATGCCCTCATTTTCTTTGCCGTACCTTCAACCTGCTTTTCAAGTCCGGCATAACCGTAATCAGAACCGCTATCGTATGATCCATATCCGGTATACATGCCTTTTCTGCCATCACCTAATTTACCCCACCCCGTCTCATGTTGACCGATTGCTAGAATTAGTGCAGGGTCAACATCGTACCTAGAGGCGACATTATTCACGACACTCACAATGTCGCTAGATATGCCTGTTTTGCTCGAGGTGGGGGCATTAGGGTTTACCATTATTTCTTTTAACCTTTGCCCTATTGGACTAGAACTACCTTTTTTAAACTTAGTTCCGCTCCATCCTTCCGTATCATCGGACATACTTAATGCGTATTTTTCAAGTTTGGTGTATCCATCTGTCCCAAGCATCTTTAGCAGTTCTGACTTATTTCTCCTAACATCAGCTAAATAGTCGTTTCCTGTGCTGTAGAATTCTGATTGCGCTAACATTAGTTGCAAGCCTTCTTCTTGGGCATTTTTATCATCATAACCATCAGACTTACTATTTAATGCCGAGTACCGATAAGCAAGGTCATTGAGGCTATTCCTGTTTTCAGCATCCAACGCCGCATATTTATATTGCATATCATCGGCATAGTTCTGTATCTGAGCATCTTGTAATGCCTTCTTGAGATCGTATTCCTGGCCCCACTGACTAGCTGCAGCATCTGATTGATCCTGCTGTGCAACCCTGCCATAGAGAGTATTTTCTTGATTAGCTAGAGCGTTCAGCATTGCAGACATATTGTTTATGCCACCTTGATATTCCTGATAGGCATTTTGATATAACTGCGGAACCATCTGGAGTACGCTATCGGAATACTGCTTACCTATCTGTCCAAGTCTATCAGAGGTAATAGTAGAGTTCAGAATACCCCTATCGTTTAATGCCTCCATAGCCTGATTTCCTGCCGTTCTTGCCTGTGATTCGGCCAATTGTTGCGCTGCCTTGTATCTCGGATCATTCTCAGGGTCATAGCTAAACGGAGTATTGACTTTCTTCTGCAATTGACTAAGCATGTTTTGGGTTTGCGTTTGATAGTTCTTTTGTTGTTGCTGATTCTGATAGTTGCCGTAATTTCTTTCTGCCTGCTGACCGGACACACCTGAACCATATTGGCTGTCGCTAAGACCGCCTGCCTGCCTTACCTGACTTGCCCATCTGGATATTTGATTTAGTCTATCCTGCCCTGCGCCCAACGCCTGTTCTTGACCGTAGACATTCTTTGCTCTCATTAATTCTTGAATAGCGGAACCCCTGTCGGTAGAATAAGACTTTAACTTATCTTGCCATGAGGTAGCGGCAGGTTGACTTTGTAAGCCAATTAATTCGCCGTATCTATTGTAGGCCATATTAACACCTCCTATTCAATAATAATGGCCTCCACAGCCTCGTAAGCCTTTTGTACGTTAGCCATACGTTCTATGGTCATTTCCTTACCCTTAATATTACCTACAGCCTCTAAAGCAACTAAATCTAACTCTAAAGAAAAGTATCTTTGTTTTAACTGAGTTAACCTTCTTTGCTTTAATTCCTCTTTTATTTGAATCTCAATATCCATACATTAACCTCCATTTACTGAGTGACTATGACCACCAGAATAACCTGTGTAACTACTTTCTCCGTAAGAGTGCCTATGATCGCCAACGGTATCAGTCACTAATCCAGTTATATCGGCATAAAAAAAATCCCAACTTCCTTCCGCAAATACAGTAGCAGCATTTAATGGTTTAATGGAATATCCATCACCGGCTAGATTATTATAAAACTGCATAACCGGAACCCCTGCATCATAAAAAACAACGTCACCGTAATTGCTGCCTTCATCGAAACCCCATGCTATACCGTTCTTGTAGTCAGTTTCGGTAATCAAATCATGCTTGTATGTTGCAAGAGAATTATTCGTAATAACAATCCTGTCGTTTCCCCCTACAGCCGTTTGAATCACTCCACCAGTAATAGTCCCAGTAAATGTTGCTTGACCATTGCTATCAATACCTACTGTCTTATTGCCCAAAGCGTCATATAACTCAAATAGAAAATCTCCGGTAACATCGTCATATCCTTGTCTTAATCTAAGAACAGGAGTTGCTTGTTTGTCTGACATTAGTAACTTTGGACCATCAATGATAGTTTCTCCGTCTTTAGACTTAATAGAACAATACTCAGTATATAGTTCTTTAACATTAAAATGGTCAAGAGATTGTAAAAGCCATTGCAATTCCTTCCTTAATCTAGCTAATTCATCCGGCGTTTTATCTTGCATACCGGAAAAATTAGATAGTGTCGGAAAGGGCATATTATCACCTCCAAGGCAGGATTCTTTCCTGCCTTATTACTTCATGTACGGTACACGGTCCGGTACCGCTTAATTTATACCGTATCCAATTTGCATTAGCTACAGTATTGACCGGAATGATAATTCTTGTGTCCTGTATACTGCTTTGTGCGGTCAACGATTTTACCAGCGTCCAGCTACCGTCACCCTCGGCATCAGCAGAAAGATAAGCATTCAATGTGCTACCAACCGGCAGGTCAACAATAAGCCACATACTATACCACTGCCTGCGTTGCGCTAAACTACCTGCGCCAAACGGCTTAGAAATAGCATACCATGATACAGCCGATTCACCGTCTAGCGTGCCACCAAACTTATGTACCTGTCCGGCAGAATCGCCGTAATAAAAATCCTCTTTGAAGTTAGTAAATATTCTTGGGTAGTTGCCCATCTCCCAAACGTACCACACATTAAATGTCGTGTCGTATTCGAGAACGTGAGAAGGTTCAGTGGCGGTCAAAAGTGGTATTGCCATATAAAGATTTTTACCGTCAGTACCGGCACAAGATTTATGTCGGTTAGTGGCATTGATATTATTAAGATACCACTGAATAGGCAGGCAAAATCCATTATCGGGCGATAAACCACCGCTATATCTCTCAATCCCTCTATGACTTAGAAAATACAAAACGCCTCCGACCATAACGGCAGAAGCGTTTGAGACACAACCTATTTTTTCACTTACCGGAGTCAGATCGTAGTTTATTGGACCTGTCCCATAAAGTTCAAAAATTGCATGAGGTTTAAATACGATTAAATGTCCAGGTCCTGCCTTAAGGCCGTTGATTTCTTCTCCGTCCTGAGTCTCAGCAACAATTTGCCCAGAATCGTCAACGGTTGACCAATCATCTGCCTTACTCAATGCGGAAAAATGGACCGTATTATTTACTGCACAGTACAGGCGGTTGTCGTGTTGCTCGATGAAGTTTCCACCTGTCGGAGCATTAGATAGATCGCTAACATTGGTACCGTCATATCTTTTGATAGGATCACTACCGTTAGCGCCGATTAAATTTATTTCGCTTAGATTACCCTTGAAGTTGCAAAAACTCCACATATCACCGGCACTAAGACCAGACTCTAAAGTTGTGCCCCAATTGCCGTTAGATAAAAGTTTAACCCAAAGACCGTTATCGTCAATAACGTGCAGTTCCTCATCCTTCCAGACACCTAAACCCAAGATAGCAGCAGTAAGGTCTGCCCCAACTTTTAAAGTACCGGGTCTAGTTGTAACTGTTGGATATTTAGATGCGGTCATGTTTTTTGTAGAAGTAAATTGACCGTCTGAAATAGAAAAAGCGTCAAGCTTGTTGACACCCTTAAATTCTCTTATTGAGATAGGTTCACGTACTCCTCGTATTGGTTTCCAATAAGACATTTATACACCACCTAGTGCTTCCAAATATCAATACGCCAAACTAAACCTCCACCTCCATCAGGGTCAAGTGAACCGCTTGTAATATTTGCAACCCTTACCGTAACGGTATTAGTTGCACTTACATATGCGCTATATATGCATCCAGACGTAAGGGCTCCAGAGGGTGTAGCGTAAGCAGAATCACCAATCTCCGCACCAGTTACAGTTACAGTAAGTTCGGAAGTTGATTGAGCAGAAATGCTTCCAAAGTTTAAAACAGGTGAGTTTAGAGAAATATGTTTTATTACTTCCGTTCCTCCACCAAGAACGATACCTCCACGCTTTGTTACTTTGAAAACAACTTGATCGTCAGCTGTATTTACACCATAGATTAATGCGTTTTCTGGATTTAGATCGTCTGATGGTTGAAGTTTTATGTGATTATTGGAAATTCCTTTAATGCTAATTCCGTATGCCGCAGTTATTGCATCGGATAAATCTATAAGTATACCTATTTCAGACCTGTTTATAACAATGCCTTGTTTCCAATCGGAAGTAGCATCAGCCCTAGTTATTTTGCAACCAACTTCCGGTTTATGATCGCCAACCCCCGTAATTAAAACGCCCTGACCTTTGTAATCAGCATCGTAATTATCTAAGTCTACTTCCACACCTATCCCGTTACCACCAAACCCAGCTTGCAATACAACAATAGGGTTTAATCCCCATATAAATCCATTTCCAGAGGTAGGAGATAAAGCACCAAAATAACCGGCAACTGCATTTCCGACAAAAGTTTCATCTGGAGCTACTTCTGAGGTAAGAGTCACATAGCCCTTATCAGCAATACCTCCTGTTGGTTTGTAAAGATAGTAATTTTGTCTGACTGGATGCCCAGAGTTTGTCATATTTGCTGGCATATTTCCGCTTCCACTAAATACTACGCCAGGGTCCATCATTACCATAATAGACTTATTGTTAAATGAAATATTTGTATCTAGTTTATAGGAAACAACAGGATTAGGGAAATAGATAATTGATCCATCCGGCATAGAATCAATTATTTCTTGAATCAATGGGGAATCATTTGTTTCACCATCGCCATCAACTCCATAACCTCCTATATTATAAACAGGAGCGATTATGGTTTTTGCTGCTGTTTTTGCTATATCTGCTGCCGCTTCTAGTAATATCAATTCCTGAGCTATTAACTCTGAAACATTCATATTCAAACACCTACCATATTGTTTTTACTTGCATTGATGAAGGTTCGTAATTTATTTCCTTAATTGCATCTTTGAGTAATGCGCTATACTCTGCTTCATAGTTGTTGGCTAAGTCAATGTCTCTTTGCAACTTCGCCAACTCGGAAGCAAGTTTATATACGAAAACCATCTGGTAATCATCAAAAAACCTTGGTACAGTGTTCATATCTCCACTGTCCAAGGTATTAGGACTATCCATAAAGTTTATTAACATATAACCTGCTTCTGTTGGAGTCGGGTAAATTCCTAGCGTATTGGAGTTGATGCCATTAATAATGTAATAGCAGTTATAGACTACCTCTTGACCATCCTCACGAAATTCATAGTTAGTTGACTCGGTTCCATCCAACTTAGTCAATGAAATACTTTTTATGCGGTTTGGCACAATATAGCTAGGTAGGGTATAAAGTGAAATTTCTGCTGTAGTTGAAATTTTCTCGATCTTCTCAGGTATTTCTATTTTGCGGTAGAGTTGTTTTTGTAGTTGATCTAGAAACTCAACTTTTTCCGCATCTGTTTCGGTATTTGGCACTCGCTTATCTGCCATGTCTACAATTTTTCTTAGGGTTAGAGATATTTTTATCACCTACTTTATATGTAAAATGGGAGGTTTTGCCCTCCCCTGGTTACTCAACTAACGCAACTTTGTTAGTTGAGTAAAATTTTCCTGTTTACCTAGAAGGATTTTTCAAACTTTTGTTGTATCAAATAAGAAAGAGCATAGCTTATATTATTAGGAGGTATTTATATGAATAATACTGCAAATTGGATAAATTCTAAAGTAGACCTAACAGAAAAATCTATACGTAATCTTGAAAAACAATTACTTGAAAGTATTAGAAATTCAACTGAAAATTTTGAAATACTAGATGTTTTGCATCATGCAATGTATTTACATACAGAATATGCAAAGTTAAATATTATGAAAGCTACCTTAAATCATTTAAAGTAGCATAAAAACAATGTAATATACTTTATAGTTAAGTGCATTATATAACGATACATATACTATTAGTGAGTTAAATTCCACTTGGCATGTGTGGCATAGGATTTATATTTTTAAGTTTATCCCATACAAATTCGCCTACAATTTTACCACCCAGGTCAGTAAGATGAATTGTATCGAGAATAGTATCATGGTTTTTACGTCCTCCACCCATACATTCTCCGAATATATCAATTGTAGGTACACCATACATTGCGGCAACTTTTTTCATAGCATCAATGTAATCAGAATACAAATGACTAAAAGTATTTGTATAAAAAGGACTACGCCTAGTGATTCCATCTAACTCATATGTCGTGGCAATCATTAGTATTACAACAACTCTAGAACGCGTATTCGTTGTTAAATATTCTAGGCATTGTGTAAAATTGCCTATAAATGTATTGTCACTTGTATCACCAATAGTACCTAAATCTACACTGCCCCAGTCATTTAATCCTGCTTCTAATGTTGTTAAATCTACATCATACGGACAAGCAAGTACATTAGCTTTGACATTTCCACCATGTGAAGCAGTCGGACAAATACCACCACCACCTATAGCCATGTTTGTTCTTATTAAACCACTTAACCTATCAACTACCTGTGGATATTTACCCTTTGTATTTGTATCTGTCATACTTGTCCCAAAAGCATACCATGATTTACCACGCCACTTATTTTCTTTTTGAGTAAACACTGTTTTTTGCACAACTTTAAAATTCTTTGATACCGTGTTAACTAGCGAAGTAAAATCTTCATCAATTGTCCCATTTTTTATTACAAATCTAGCATAGGCGTTTTGGGTAAAAGTGTAGTTATCAGCATAACCAAAATTAGCTACAAAATTTCCGGCACTGTCAAGCAAAATACCGGCTACTAAATAGTCACTATCTTTCGTATTTACACTTTCACCCGCTACAAAATAAACAGGACTTGTTGTTCTGATTCTTAAAGAGCTAACTGAGTTTACATTCGTAGTTAAGGTAATGCTACCTAATTCCCAGTTAAAAATCTTACCCTTATTCTCCGGTGGTGTATAATTTAAAAAATATGATATAGCATCAACCTTAGTGGTAAAATCCTCGTCAGCAGTACCATTCTTTATTGTAAATCTTGCATAGGCATCTTGCGTAAACACATATTCGTCTGTAAAATTAAAATTTGAGATAAAATTTCCGGCACCGTCAAGCAAAATACCGCCAACTAAGTATTCGCTATTTTTTGTATTTATGCTTTCACCAGCTAAAAAATATACTTGGTTTATGGCTCTAATTCGTGCATTGCTACTTGAGTTTATATTTGTAACTAAGTTAATACTGCCTAACTCCCAATTAATTTTTTTACCAAGTATATTATTGTCGTTTATTTCGTTTATCTTTCTTTTCGCCCGATTAAAAGCTGCTGCATCCATCTATACCACCACCTTAATAATAAGTAATCTGCAAAGTAGCAGAACCACTTACAGGGATTGCCTTAAAATTTGCCAAAGGATTAGGAGGTAATAACATAAACTGATCTCCAGCATACCGATAGTGACCTTGCATGGTAGTTGGATCAGTGCCATCTATCCAATACCTAATATCACTACCTGTATCATCTATTGAAATTTCTGCTTTTGTTGCTCCGCTTGGGATACTTGCGAAACCTCCTGCTTCTGACAATGTAAGGGTTTCGTGTCCAATAGCTATACTACCAGTTAGTTGCGCATTAACATTCTTCCCTAATTCAGTTCTAATCAATTAAATCACCTACCTATATATAATGTATGCCGTACCGGCACCGCTAAAATTAAGTGTAATAGAATCACCTACCACAATAGGCAATTGACTATAATCATCCTCACCTACTCCAGTAAGTGCCGGTCTAACTTCCTCCGTACCATCTTTAATAGAAACACTAACTCCTTCTGTAGCAACATATAAGTTTCCGACAATTCCAGAACCGCTTTTTATTTTTATATCGCCTGCACCAGTAGCAACTACTTTCTTCGGAGCCCAGGCAACAACATCTGAATTTGTTTTTCTTCCTTGATTATCAATATTTATAAAAGACATTTGCAAACCCCTCCTATAAGAAAAACCGCCACTAGGACGGTTAATTATTTCGGAACTAACGTATAAAAAAACCGCCTATGCGGTTATGATTTGGTGTATTCAACCCATACGGTATAATCGGTGTTATTGTATGATGTAGTATAGCCTCCACCGCTACTTTGGTTTAACCCATACACAACTTCTCCATCTGAAAGAACGGCAAAATTGAATGTGTCGGGAGCTACACCCTGTGATGAGATCAGCCATATAGTGCCAGTACTTCTTTTGATTGTTCCCTCTATTCTTAATACTGTACCAGTCATAGGTATTGTCATGCCTGTATTGATAGCAGCTGACGTTATCGTACCAGTTGTCCCGGCAGTACATCTTCTGTAAACAGCTTTACCGTTATACAATTTGCCTGTCTGATACTCGTTTCCATCAGGTATAAACTCATCGGCAGTACTCATCCATGTTCCATTAAATTTACGCCATGTTACCTGTATAAGCCCTGTTTCATCATTAGCAACAAGAGCCGTTACAGCTTGCGTGTATTTCTGCCAGCACGACCAAGCCGAACCGTCATAATAGGAAATATCGTTTAAAGATACCCCGCTAGGCAATCCATCCGTTGGAGTAACCGTAAATATGTAATATCCTGCCGTTGTTGGCTTTGCGGCTGCTGTAAGCATAACGGATTTAATAACTGGATTTGTAACCGTTCTTGCCTGACAAGTCACTGAGTAATTTGCGCCTTGTGTGTTTATTTTATACGTTGCAGAGCCGCCATCAACAACAATGTTCATAAGTGCATCCGGCGCGGTGTATGTTGTGCCACCAGCCGGGCCGCCGTTCGCATTTGCTACGGTAGCGTGTTTATTTACATATGTTGTTCCTGCCTCTGATATAGCGGTTACGAGTAACGACCACGTATCAAAATAGTATATATCGGCAGTGGAAACCCAAACGGCTGTATCTTGTGCGGCGTTGGTACACAAATATGTTATATTGTTATATATCCATGTTGAACCAACAGAATAGCCATTAACGCTATCGTCATTTGCCGTAGGTGCAGATGTAGCGTTAAGATTGGATTTTACGCCAACGTCAATTTTTGCAAGCTTTTCACGTTCGGCTGCAGTGAAGTTACTTGTTCCTTGCGGGGGCATCCGTAACATATTAAATACCCCCAATCCATTTGATTTGCATAGTGGCATTTACCGAAAATTGCAGGTTGTAAACCGAACCATCAGTCATGAGCACATCAAAGGCATACCATTTACCGGCATCCAAAGCGGTGCCGGAATTAAGACTACCCAGAACTCCATCAACTTCCAGTTTCAAAATACCTGCAGTGTTAGTTGAAACCATTAAGGCAGAATTACTATTTGCCGTCGCAGTATAATCGGTCAAAATGTCCGTATCTACTGTAACCGCTTTGTTGGTTTCCTTGGCGATTAAACTACCAGTTAGCTGGACATGGGTTTTCCGCATAATCTGGTATTCTGATCCTGCTGAAACATTTACCACAGCAACACCACCAGTAAACGGAACAGCTGCCGCTACAGGCACAACGCCGCCGGAACCAGTCATTGCGGCAGTAAACTCAGGTATCGTATCAATTGCCGCCGCTACCAATGTAGCAGTATTTTTAGCATTATCAAGTACGCCACCAGTCTTTCCAAGGTAGACAGTCAGAACAAGTCCAGTTAATGAAGCGCTTAAATTATCATCATCACCAGGAGCTTCGACGACCTCTGCTGTGTATTCGTTGCCTCCTATTCCCTCAGTAGCAACCGTTACAGTTACCTCTGCTGTTCCGGGAGTACCGATTATAGCCGATGCCGCCGCACCAGGGAGAGTTGCCATAGTTAATGTGTCTGCCGTATTACTAGAAACTGTACGCAAGTATTCTTTTTCTCCAACAGAAACCTTAACTGTATGACCGGCGAACATGTTAGTTTCCCAGTCCTTGCCGGTGTCAATTATGGTTGTCTTACTGCCCCCGGTAGCTATGCCACCATCGAAATTTTTTATTTCAGCCAAAGTAGCTTGAGTAGCAAAATCCTTAGCGATCAACGTGTCCTGCTTCGCCTCAGTTGCTGGGGCAGTAATAATTTTAGCGAGTATACTAGCAAGTGTCGTTTGTGTAGCAAAATCTTTACCATCCAAACTTGCCAATAATGCTCGCGCTGCTTCAAGAGTTGTTTCCGTTGCCGCATCAGCAGGCAATAACAACGAACCATCAGCACCTAAGACAAGGCCGACAATATTATTACTTGCGTCAACACCGCCGATACTGACTGGATTTTGTTTTGCTGCACTTTCACCTACCGGGTTTTTACCTTCTATGATAGAAATTTGAAACACCTCCTATATAAACAGAAAAGGCAGGGTTTATCGCCCTGCCTAATAGTTATTAGTCCTAGCTAGGATTGCAGCCATAAATCCAACTAAAGTCGTCCCAACCATAACTGAAACGTGCAATTGTCGCATACTTAGCAATCTCAGTATCGAAGTCCTCAGTTGCTTTAAATCCTGGCTTTCTCCTCCAATACCAATTTAAAAATTGCTTCATTCTTTCGCTATCAGCAAGAAACCAAGCGTTCGGATCAGTTAACCAAGGCCATTCAACTACATTAAACACGCCTTTCCAAACGTTTACGCCGTGATCGGTTGTTCCAGGTTTTTCCTCAGTATCAGCAATAACCCTCGCAGGTTCAAAAAGTTCAGTCGGCACAATCAGAGTATCCGGCATGACCAAGAACGGATTACCCTTATCGTCCTCCCACCGGCGCATATTGTTTCTGACGGTAGTCACATTAGCGGCATTTAATTCATATGCGCCAAAGTTAGAGGTTACAGCAGAACTTCCCGGCGCTTTCGGGTGGGATGCGGAACAAAGAGCAACCCCATCAGGACCGGCATAAGAAGCATTAAAAGCGTTATTAAAAGGGATTGCCGCATGGTATTGAATGGTTCTGTACTCAACCATCCGAAGGTTACGAACACGTTTTTTAATCTCGCCGTATTGTTCATCGTCAACTAACTCGCGCTCAATCTGTGTACCCTTAGAATATTTGCGGTGAATGTAGTTTTGGGTGAAACCTTTCTTGAAGTCCTCATAAGCAACCTTATTCCCGGTTGCGCCCCATTCTTCCATTAACCCCAAGTCACCGATACCCTGATTAGTTTCCTGTGCCTTTGTGGAGTTCTCCACGTTATACATCAGACCAAGATAGTCTTTTTCTTTTTTCCCGGCCAAGTCAAAAATCTTCCTTAAACCTGGCTCAAGTTGTTCTGCCCAATTGTCGGAAATTAACGGCATTTGTTTTCCTCCTCAAAACAAAAAGACCCAGGCGCAATTGCCTAAGTCTTTTGTCATTTAATTTTTATTTTTATTTTGCGGTTACTGCTATGCGTTGTAGATGTGCTTGCGAATCATAACGTCCATCATCAGATTAGCAGGATCAATGGCCATAACAACCAACGGACCTGCCTCATTAGCGATAGTAGCGTTAGCATCAATGGTATTTTCATCCTTCAAATCAACGCCGATACTACCCCTATTAATAACGTCACCCGCGCCGCCAGCACCAAGTAGGATATACTTACTTGCGGTAGTCGGAGCAGTCGGGAATGGTTCCTCAACGGTCAGTGTATCAGAGGAACCAGTGTAGTCCTTGACGGTACGAATACTTCCTACAGCTGGACCTTCGTAGATGTAAAGCAATGCACCGTTCCAATCATCATCGGATGATGTACTTAGTGCGGTATCAACTAAAGTAGTAGTTGTACCACCTGTTGCAGAAGCATCCCTATGGTCAGCAAACGAACAACGGTAAACGATAAAGGGGTTATCGTAGACCCTGCCCATAGTTTTAGTTGTTGCCGGATTGTCTGCTGCCGCAATAGTCTCAGCCATTACGCCAAGTACGTTAGTTGCGTTTGCTGCTGCTTTAGCGACCTTGTTGGCAGTCAATACAACCATATCCCCTGCACTAAAGGCAGCACCGGGAGTCAATTCATACTCAACGGCATTATCAACAATCCCGCCAAGTTTGTTATATTTCGGCTCAAAGCCATTAGTAGTTCTCGATGCAGTTAAAGCCATTTTCTCAACCTACCTTCTTTTCTTAGATTTTTTTACTATACCGGAGGCAAAATCTTTTTCAGACATATCAAGTCTTGCGGCGAAAAGTTTTTGTAATGGAGTTAAATCAACCTGCTCGGAGGACTTACTTCCCGGCAGGTTAGCATCTTCAACCTTAAGTTTTTGACGACCTTTAATGTTAGCAAGAGTCTTTTGTTCGGCGGCAGTTTTTACCTTTTTACTCAATTCTCCAGAAGCAAACTTTTCCCCAATGACAAACTTCATAGCAGTTTCAAAATCAACAGATGCACCATTTTGACTTACCGCATCAATCTCGGCGGCGTACATGGTTGCATATGGCCTAATTTGAGGATTACTATTTAGAACCGCCTGCTTTTGTCTCTCATAGTCAGTTGACTTGCCAGTAAACTCAATCTGCTGTTTAGCGTTAATGAGTTCTTGTTCTAGTCTGGCAATTCTCTGTTCCTTTTTGATTTCTTCCGAAGCAAGTTTCTTTGCCTTAGTTTCATCAAAACCAAGGGCAGTAAAGTATTCCTCTTTCTCTGCCTGCTGCTCTGACCAATAATTTTTTGCTTCTGCCTCTACCTGTGCCTGACGTTTTTCTGCCTGCTTATCAGCTTCAAGTTTTGCTCTCTCGCGGGCAAGTCTATCGGCTAAAACTCGGTCAATTTCAGCCTGCATTTCTGCCTTAGTGTAGGTTTTTTCTTTAGGAGTAGGTTCTTTTTTGACTTCTGGTTCTTTCTTGACTTCTTCTTCCTCTGAGTCATTTTCTTCGCCAGAATTATCGTCCTCTAAGCCTTCATCGTCAGTAATTAGGTCAACAAGTTCAACGTCCTTATCATCGTCTTTATCGGCAATATTAGGATCGTCAACTTCGGTATCATCTACAAAACCACCACCGGAAAAGCCATCATTTCTTATCATTAAAGCACGATTAAATCTGCCTAAGAATTTATCTTCCGTTGCCTTAAGTCCTAATAAATCTAACATATTATTGCCTCCCGTTTTAAACCCGTCGGTTATAATATCCTTGCACAGTTTAGAGTCATAAGCATGTTTTGGACTATGCCATGCGGTTTTAGTCTACAGCACGTTTCAGACATTTATATTACATACCTTGTTGCTGAATTATTGCTTGCAGTTCTGCCATCATTTGTTCAGGTGGCAGTGAAATTAGATATTCTCTAATTTCTGGTGGTAACTGAGATAGCATTTGTTCTAACTCATTACCTTGTTGCGGTACTTCTTCCTGTATAGGAGGTTGTTGATTTATCATAGGATTATTTTTCATCATTTCCTGTTCCATTGTCATCCGTTGCTGTTCTTCCTTCTGCTTATTCATCCTCGCCATAACTTCTGGGATAGGAGGAAACTTGCCATATTCCATAACGTAGAAGAATGTCTCAGGATCGATAACACTAGCTACCAACAACTCTTTAGCAATTTCCATATGATACATGCGGTCAGACGGTATCACGGATGATACTTTACAGTAGCAGTCAAAGTCGGGGAAGTATTCTTCGAATTCTTTAGAATAGGTATCGGAATCAATCTCCCTACCATCAGGCATTACCATTTCCCCGTCATTGAACCTTCCTATCTCACTCAAGGGAACAGTTACACCGCTCTCCCTGTCGTAAACTTTTTTCATTTCATCGGCATTAAATGTGTTGTATTGATAACCTTCCTTTTCGTTGCCGCCACTTCCCTTGCCGTTTATGCGGTAGGTTCTTTGCTCGGTGTAATACTTGCCGATTAAGCGGTTAGTAAATTGTCCCGCATCCTCATAGGATGAATTAATAGCCTGCTCTGCTGTTCTTAGCCGTATTTTAGCCTGCGATACCAACTCGGCAATTGCCTTAAATGCGGTTACGCTGCCGGGGGTTCTGCCTTGACTTACATCAAAGCGACCAATCATACCCTCCATAGATGCCTGTAACCTTCCCATTTCAGCTATTAAACTGCCAGGGATAGGTTGCCCATGCTCTCGCTTAACCCCATTAATATCGGCAACAGGAAACCACATACCAGGGGCAGTACCACGCTCCTCAATAAGTCGTTTTTGCCTACTTGTTAGTGCCCTCTCGTCATACCATGTTTGGCCAATCGCCCCATGAATATGGCCTTCAAGTATAATCTCAGCAGTTTTATTCCTAACAATTTGCGGATTTTTAAGATAAAAGGCATCACCAAATCCCCAAACACTGTTTTCCCTTGGGTATCTTTGCCGCACAATAAACGGAAATATCGGAGTTTCACCGGGATCAAAATACATATAGTTGTTATGCTTAAGATAAACCCCTTGATGTTCCCCTGCCCACAAGATAACGTGTAAACCTATCCCTTGATCCTGCTCACCTTCTGCTAAAATCAAAGGCCTACCGATGTACCATGTTTCAATAACTGGTACTTGTTCTTGATTGTATGAGCGACTAAATCCCTCGGTATCAAGTTGGTCAGTATCTAATAAATCATCATCGTGTAGTCCTTGTTCCTGTACCAACTTTGCCCTATCAGGGAAGTTGTCGGCAATGTACTCCATTGTGCGCCATACAGGTTTATGGCAACGATTACCTTCGTTAATATCCTCACGACAACGTGCATCAGGTACTAAACATAAAGGATGCAATGCTTTCCAGCGCACATCACCTTCCCAACGGTTCGGACCTTTACCGCCTCGCCAATTAGAGTCCCAATAGATATGCCAAATACCTGTACCATAAAGAAAAAACCACCGAAGAAACTTAATTCTCTCGGATGTTAGCTTGTTTTTATAGAATATGAATTTTTTAAGATCGGTCATAATATTGGACTTTTCTTCGTCACCCGGTTCAACGCCTTGGTCGATAAGTTCTATCTCATTGGCAAACTCGGAAACCGTACCTTCTATTAGAGAAAAGGTAATATTTTCAACGCTGTTAGGACGGTTCTGTTGCTGTGCCTCGGTTCTTAGCGGATTACCATTCGGGCCAAGCAAATCCCAGTGCCTAGAGGTATAGAGTTTATACATTTCACGCATTTCATCAACATAGAATTGCCTTGCCGCCTTATCATCGTCATACCAATCCATACAGGTTCTAACGGCATCGCTTTCTGCTTTTGAATTTCCTCTTACGCTTTCCATAATTCACCACCTTTTGGGCATAAAAAATAGGGATAGGACATAGCACAATACCAATAATGGTACTCTGTTACGCCCTATCCCTATCGTTCTCGATTCGAGATATTGGTTATTTAGTTAAACTAATAAAAACTATTTCTTCTTACCGTAACCCTTGCCCATGCCCATTTCTTTCTTGTCTGACTTAGACATAGACATTCCTTTGCCCATGCCCTTCATTCCTTTACCGCCCTTACAGCCTGCCATCGTTATCACCTCCTAATCTAATTTAATGTCCTTAGTAGGACTAATCATAACTACTCTGCCGCCCTTTACTTTGACGGTGAGCGTACCCCAACCTCCAAGGTTGTGTAGTTCTGAAATGACTTTCTTTTCTGCATCAGTTAGTTGCATTTTCAATCCTCCGGTTATCCGTTTTAACTATTGTATTTAGGCATGTCACAAATAAACATCACATGATTAATAGGTACTCTTACGGTATCACTAAACATAAGTTCGTTAGTTGTCAAAACAACAGCGTCATTAATAATATAGCAACCGTCAATTTCCCTATGTTCTCCAGTGTAGTATATTTTAGATTCACCCAATAAAAATATAATTTTTATTTTTAATTCTTTATGACACGTAGACATCCACCGCATATTATTAATGGTAAGCATTAAATCATGTTCTCTTAATACCTGCCTGATTGTTGATTCGCTCATTTAAGGTTCTCCCTATTTATACTTAGTTTCTTCAATCACAAACCTATCTCCCTGTTTCCTGCCGATAACCATTATCTTAATTAACTTATCATCCGCTAAATATCCCAATTCCTTCGGGCAAATAGATAGCGGTATTGATATAGAGTTGTCCGGTTCCTCTGTTTCCGGTTCTTCGGTAACGTCAGGCACTTCGATAAATTCTTCATCGTTGGGAGTTTCGCTTATGTGACTGTCTTTGCCTGCTTCTTTCTTGCATAGTCGGCAATGAAGGAGAAACTTGCTTACGCTCTCAAAATCTGTTTCCGGTTTTCCGCATACCTTACACTTTCTCAACTATAAAACCCCTTTTCTTCCTCTCTTGCGTTGCGTTCCTCGGCAGTTTCTACCTGCTTTACATCATCCTCATGCGTACCTTCTGGATACTCAAGGGGAATATCAACGCCCTCTAGGGATAGGACTGCCCGCATAAGTTTTAACTCTGTATCGACTAGAGTTTTGATTGTGTCGGCATCAATGTCGCTACCGCCATTTATTAATGAATAGTTAATACTATCTAAAGGAATAATCTCTCCTGCCTTACGCTCATTTGTTTTGCAAATAATAACGGTAGTTGACATATGAAATATAGTGTCGCTTAAACTCTTAATCTGCTTGTTTAGAGTTTCTTGATATTCTAAAACAAGCGGTTTTTTAGTATCTGACATTATAGGTTCTCCCCTTAATTAGAAAATCAATTCCATATTTAGGCACATAGTATTTTTCAAACATATCTTTATCTTTTAACCAGATAACTTCTTCCGGCCTAGTAGGTTTATTATTAGAACCAATAAACTCCTCATATTCTTCTGGTGTTATAGTTGAACCTTTATACCCACACTGTATACGAGTAATCAAATAAACCCAATCATACCCGAAATTTATAAGATCAGAAGGAATATTACCGGAAGTAACGCGTCTGACAAGTACCCTTCTGTCTAGCGATTTCTGATACTCAATTTCATCTGTAACCATTTTTATGTGAGTAGGTACCAAGTCGTCTATATGGTAAACAGTAATTAACTTATCTGTGGTTGCAGTTTTAAATTTTCTTCCATGCTTCCATAATACTGTTATCATTTTTATAGCATCTTCGCAACCAAGTCCAGAATCAAGTATATGCGATTGTGGCATTGATAATAAAAATTTCCTAAGTTCTTGCAATGTCTTTATCATCTAGGTTCTCCCTTCTCGGAGTATTAAAGTTTACCGTACTGTGCGGTTCCTTAATATTTACACCGACCAAATATTGCAGTGTACGATATGCGGCACACACTAGGTCCTGTAGTCTTTTTACTTTCTCCCACACACTACTACAACCATAAAGGTCCATTCCTTTTGTGTATGCGATTAACGGTATCTCTCCATCAGCATCGTACACCCTTACAGTTATTGCTACTTTAGAAACTTTTTCCGCATTTTCAAATACATGATCCATTTGAGTTCTCCCTTCTATTCCTACATTCCGTAAAATCCCGGTAATCCTTCTTCATATTCATCATCGTCCTCGTCCTCTGCCCATTGTTCCATTGACTGAGCGTTTAACCTTCTTCCCTTATCTTGACCGGGGAGGAAGGGAATACTATTGTTATTCTTAAAGGCAGTAGTCATATGAACATGTACCCCGATAGCGCACATTAGAATAACATCGTCATGCTGTCCACCCCTTGCCGCCTCTTTTCCGTTTGGGTGTCGGACAAAATTCATTGCTTCATCAACAAAGCGTTTCCAATAGCACTCGAATACTCCTTCACGCACAACCTTTTTAATAGCATCAACGATTAACGGACGAGTCTTAGGAGTTGTATACCAACCTAACTTTTGTCTTGTTTGGTCGCTGCGCTTATCGTAAACCTGAGTTCTATATATATCATAATAATCCTTTTTCAAGTGACTTATCGTAGTTAATCCGTGGTTATTGCCTTCAGGTATTAACATCGGTATGCCGTAGTAAAACCCTAATCGGCGCATATAATCGGCAAGTACGTCCGGTTCAACGTGTCCATGATATACAGCATCTAACCTTAACCTGTGCCGGTTAATAACTCCCACAGCATCAAAGTCGCCATGCTCTAAACCTTCTGCAACGTCAGCAGGTACTAAATACTCTGCGCCCTTCTCAGGATGGAACCATACCTCATATTCGCCCTTTTCTTCTGGTTGCCAATAGACTTGTACCTTTGCAGGACTTGTCCATATAAGGTTGCCTCGCTCGCCGGGATAGCATTTCTTCTGCATCTCCGCTATTCTGCCGATATTAAAGGAACATTTGCCGGGCATAATAAAACGCCCATATTTCCGCGCTTCTAACTCCGCTTCATCCATAGACGCTTCAAGACGTTTCTTTTCACTTGCTGATAAGTAAGGGTTATCGTTCCATTCAACCATTATCAGGAATATTTCATCGTCACGCTTCTCAATGGGTTTTGAGTCGTTAAGGTAAATATCATTATACACCCACGTCATACCTTGAAGCGGTGTCATTGTTCCAAATAAGTCACCCTCGGTATCCATAAGACGCATCATTATTTCTGTGTAGATATCTTTGGGTCCTTCTTCATCCATCCAGCAATTTGAAACCATGCAAGTACCAACAAAAAACCTATGATCCTTTTCTATAGATAGGTCATAGGTTCTCTTATTTCCCAAGGGAATAAGTTTTTTAATTCGTGCGTATGTTTCTTTTGCTCTGCTATTTTGTTTTTTCCATTTAAAACTATCTTCTTCGTTTTTACATCTTGGAATTAAGAAACCAGTATTATTTATTTTACTCTCTATACGTCTTTTAGCTTCGCAAACAACAGCATTAACTGCTTCTTGCTTACCCTCTATTCCAATACTGTCGGAAAACCTAACTACATGGTCGGCAGAGCAAACCATAACCCACCATTGGTCGCGCCAAACCCCAACCTTTTGACTCTTCTTTTTAGTAAAACTTGAGCGTACACCTAAGCGCCTTAATAATAAGCATACATCTTCTGCCAGTCTGCGAGAAGTAGAAGCATAGCCAATTGTATGACCGCTTGCCCAACCATCACCGGCAAATAGATAACGCAAAAAAAGAGCAATATGCTCTTTGTCTGAACGGAAAACCCAATCTGGTACATATTTCTCATAGGCAAGTCCGGCAGGTACTACCTTCCAGAACTCAGGCCAATTATTGATATGCCAATCTGGAACATGATTGCAGGCTTTAAACTCAGTTTTCCGCAAATATACACCGCTAGGTAAATACTCTTTGGCGGCAGCAACTATTTCCTCACTGCCAATAGTTATTTTCTTTTCAGATGTGGTACCTTCGCTAAGCACAAGTCCCAACCAAGGATAAAAGCCTTCCGGCATATTCTCGGTTGTACTAGGCTGAAAATTCATATCAGACAAGTATATTCTGTCAGCATCAACAACTTTTTTCTTTTTCTTAGAAGAAACATATACTTCGTGATCTTCTGTAAGTTGTATCCAAGGAGATTTACCAGTAACAACATCAAATACAGGTTTTTCTCCCATGTCATGCTTAGCAACTACTTTTCTGGTTACCATTTTACCGCAACCATTTTTAGTTACAACCATATCTCCGGGACATACATCTTGTATGGGTTTATATGTTCCGTCAGCCATAAATACACGTTGATCTTCTGCAATACACCAATGTTGAGATGAACCCTGAAACTTCTCTCTGCCTTGGTCATAGGACTTAAATCCAATAATACCACCACCGACAAGTCGTATGGTATCTATAATACCTGTACTGCGGTAGGTTATTTTCTTAATCTCTCTTAACGGTAACAATCCAGGTATTCCGGTTTCAACGTCACCTAATATTTTCTTCTGAGTAACGTCCCTTTGTACCTCAAAGGATACGGAACATATCCAACCGCGAGTAGGTTTACCGCCAAAACGGGTTATTAGAGGTTCATATTTCTCCCTTAAATCATCCGGCCAATCTATAAGATAAGGGCGTATTCTCTCACCTAAAGCAAGGAATACCGCCCTAATTGCGCCAGATTCCGTTTTTCCTGTGCGATTCCCACCAAGTATCCAGCTATTCCTTTTATTGGATAATAGAAACTTTTCCTGCTTGTCGTAAGGTCTAATAAAGCGAATATGTTCTTCCTTCTGCCGCCGTTCTAATTCATTAATAAATCGTAACGCTTCTTTTTCTTTTGCAGTTAGTTTTGCCATGTTCTCACCAGCTATTATTTACCTCTTTTATTTAAGTACCGATAGCAATCCACGCAACATTACCGAACGGACTAGATGCGGCGGTAGGGGTTACATCACCTGTCGCTGTCGGTTTCCAAGACTTTATTCTAATACTGCCTGCTGCCGGTGCGCCTGCCTGATCTCCAACTGTTGCACTTGAATACATATGGGTCAATGATGGATCGCCTACCATAGAAGCAACAACACCCACAACTGTTGCTAGACCAGTTACAATATCTTTACTTGCTGCATCTACAGCAGCAGTACCGCGAGCAATTTTATAACCTGCCTCTACGCCTTGGGTAAGTAGGTTAATCTGTGTTGCTGTCATAGTTACACCATCAAGTATGTTTAACTCAGCAGCAGTAGAGGTTACAGAAGTGCCTGCACCTGCACCTAATTTAAGGTCAGCAACAGCAAGAACGTCTACATTCTTATTAGTTCCCAGCACCAATGCTTTACTAGCTACCGCAGTACCTGTGACAGAACCATCCAGCAAATTCAACTCTGCTGCGGTAGAAGTAACTGACGTACCTGCCGCCGCACCAAGTTTTAAGTCGGCAACAGCAAGAACGTCTACGTTTTTATTTGCACCCAATACTAACGCCTTAGATGCTACTGCCGTACCTGCAACGGAACCGTCAATAAGGTTTATCTCTGCCGCTGACGCAGTAACTCCATCCATAATATTTAGTTCTGCTGCACTAGCGGTTACTGCCGTACCGGATTGATATAGACCACCTGTTGCGGATGCTAATTGTATTTCAGAACCTTCCGTACCTACAAAAATACCTTCTGTGCCTACAGGTTTACCGATATGTGAATATTCTTTTGCCATTGATATTCCTCCTTAGAATGTTAAGTTTTCATTGCCCGCAATACTTGATCAATACCTGTCTGCATTAATCCTATCGCTTCCAGAGAGTTAGTTGACCAACCGGCATAGACTCTGTCATTTTTATCAACTTGTATAATAATTAGAGAAGTTACTTCTCCATTTAAAACATCTTCATGTATACCATTGGCAAGCGTTTCGATAGTTACCCTGCCATTCTTCTTGTCTCTTAATGCCTTGATGTTTTTAACCATTTCCGCACCGTCCTCGGTTAATTTAACAGTCCCATTTATCAAGGGCCAATTTTTTCCTCGTTGGTATGCCCTTTTCATCCTTCATCGGTCCCGGCATACCACCCATACGGGCGCAGAAGGACTTTCTTCTTGCCGCTGATTTAGGGGATTTTTTAGCTTGTTCCTTAGATACGGGAGGTTTAAGATTACTACCGGGATTTTCCTTTTCGTAGGATTTACGACCTTTCTCGTTTAGGCCTCCAGATTTATTCTTACCTTCTTTTCTGGACCAAGCAGGAGTTTTAGGCATATTGTCACCGCCTGTTTCAATTTATACCGGCTAACTTTTTAGCGTCTTTAAGAAACTCAGGACGACAAAGTATAACGGTAGGTTTAATATTTTCGGGAGTCTCTTTTAAGAAACTAGGAAATTTTTCTGAAATATAGCAGTCTATATCTTTCCTGCCAACAGTAAATGTTTTAGAAGGATCGACGTTTGACTTAGCATCGGGATTTGATTCTATTGGTTTGTATTGATCACACATTTATGTATTACCTCCTGTTCTCAGTCTCGGAATTTATAGCGAAATTTTTAAAAATTTTAGGTTGCCGGAAAAATGTTTTTTCTAATCTGAAATGGGATAGGGGGGTAGTTAATTTAATAAAGATTCAGCAACCTCATAACCTTTTAGAGTTATCCAACCTAAGTCAAGAGTTACTCCATAATCATACCAACCTTTGTCACTCCATTTGCCCAGCAAGTACCATGACCGCTTATAGTGCATAGTAAATCCTTCGGAGTTGATAATGTCTCTCGGTCTAATGCGTGAACCATCTTTGTATGGTTTTGTGCATCCATTAACGACCTGTAGGAAGAATTGCTTTTCATCTTCTTTCAATGGTTAGTACCCCCGTTCTCGGTTAGTCAATGTATTCTCTTTGTTCAAAACCGCCACCAGGTCTAACATCTTCAAGAATGTCATACCATTTTCTTGTGACTAATTGTTTTGGTTTTATCCCATTATGTAAATCGGACATAATGCACCATAGTTCAGTCATTTCATCTGGAGATAGTGTTAGTTCGTATTGACTGATTTTGATAGTCTTGATTTTGGGCATCTTAGGTTCTCCTTTCTTAATTAGATAGATGTGTATTATGTCTATGAAGGTACGATATTAAAATTGCTTAATTGACTTCTATATGTGACGGTACTATATACTATAATGCGAACCCACCCCCGGTATCGATTGTCTCATAGGGGGGGGTGATCACATACCCACACCTACAGCCTAGCGCACACACCAGTACAACAGCACAATATAGTGTCACAACCCTAGCATTGCGACTACTACAATAAATGGTAGATTGTCTTTTTGGGGTGGACTTTTGGGCTTTTGGTTCCGTTTTTACTATGGATATTTGTGGTCAAATAGAAAAAACCAGTGTTTACGGGCTTTTATCCGTTTCACTGGTTGACATAACACTTATTATAGGAACCAAACTATATACAGCGCGTACATAGCCATACTACTGTCCAAGTACTTCTTTGGCTTTCCGGGCTAACTCTGCGGAAGTAAGCTCCATTTCTACAGGGCCACCGTCTTTTCCGGTCATTTCTATCTTTTGAGTATCGCTCCAACCGAAGTTTTTCAGTATAAATAATGGCCCTGCTGGATTTCGGGCAGTATAAGCTGATTTCTCCGCATATTGCTCTATGTAAGCCTTAGCTTTTTTAATCGTGTTGCTAAATTCTGGCCTTTCAGCGTACTCACACAATCCCTTCCTATCCGTTCCAACAGCTAAAGCCAATCCCGTTACGGTAAACGGTTCAATCTGCTCCGCTTCTCCCGTTTCCTCATTTATCTTAAAACAGCTATCAAAATAAGTATTGATTAACTTTTCCATTTCCTCAACGCTCTGAAATTTCAGCGGTCTACCAACCTTCGGAATTTTCATCTTCTCACCTCATTTCAATACTTCTATAAATAAACTACATTTACACCATATATTGATTTCTTAAAAAGCTATTCTGTTCACTCCGATAATACTTGCAATTAACCTCTACGCTAAAGTTATCCGCAATCTCTATTTTCTTAACCGATTCAACAGCCTTTTTATAATCATCCCGATATTTACAAACCTCGTTATGCCTACAATCATTACAGCTAAACCTCACAAAACTCACTTCCTTCCTAAAAACTCAGTTCTGCCCACAAATGCAAGCAAAACTCAATTCTCAAAAAAAAACAATAAAAAACGTGTTGACAATAATTCAATCATCCTGTATACTCTAATTAATAAACATCCACACGAAAATTAAGGAGGAGTAAACACATGAAATTTACCTTCACCGCATCCATAAACCACAACAGTATCCAAAACGAAATCGCTAACCACATACGCAACAACGTAACTGGCAATAGTTTTCTAATCTCAGACGATGCCGAGGACGATTACATTCAGCACCACATCAGTAAATTAGAGAACGTACCGCAAATATTTGAGTATGAAAGCACCGAAGGTTTAATCTACTACATTTACAAAATCAGTTAAATAGGAGGTAAACATGTCGAAAGTAGGTCGCCCCAAACTAACGGAAACACTTAGAAAAAATCACTCAATTAAGTTCAGCAACCAAGAATGGCAACAACTCCAACAACTGTCCTCAGAGCAAGAGGTAACAGTCAGTGAGTATATCCGAAATATAATTAAAAAGGAGACTGAAAAATAATGAAAACATACAACAACCTATCCGATATCGAAAAGGGATGGATACGCGAATATGAGTCTTGGTGCAAATGTGGCAGAGATAATCATAATTTAATAAGTTTGTCCTTAGAAATGACAGAACAATATAGAAACTTTCTAGCAAGTCACGGATTAAATATTAATGACTACATCTAACCGCTAACACAGCGGTTTTTTCTTTTATTTAACACCTCTCACAGTCTCATACAGCGGAGATAATCACATTGCAGGTGGTTTTGTAGCTGCAGGTTAATTAAACAACTTAAACAGCAAATAACCGCTAAATCCAACAACACCAATAACAGAAAGTCCAATAAAAAACAATCCTATCTTTGCCAACGTCCAAATACCGTCTAAACCTTCGCTTCCATACATTTAAGCACACTCCTAAAATTAACTTGATTTCATAACCTTAAACAAAGCACCAAAACACTTTAGAGTAATAAGAGGCATCTATTAACAAAAAAACACCTCTCAGGCGTTGATACTACTGACCTAAAAGGCATTTAATCTAGTATGCCTACAGTAATACAAGATTGGCGATCTAGTATGCCTACAGTAATACTATCAATATGTTGTCTCACACTAATAACTACAAGGCATGAGCGACATTTTTAAGGACTTAGACTCCTCTTATAACTCTAAGATACGTAAAAACTAACTAATATAACTTTTGAACATATCTACAAGAGTAGCATTTACGAACCGACCACGAAAGAAAATATAAGGATTTGCGAAGTATTGATACCTGTTGCCAACCTTATTCCGAGAAAATACCTTCTTTTTAACTAACTTGTCCATTGATTTAACAACCGTCATTTTATTAAATCCGGTTATTCTTTCAATGTCTGCATGCGTTAACTGATTTCCTCCACCTTTGGTCAACATTCCGCTGTCATAACTGATATGTCCAATCAACAGCATTGTAATAGCTAACTCTGCACCGCTTAAGCGCTTACCTTCTTCATCTAAAGCGAGAACCACGTTTGCCAATTCATCCGGAAATACCTTTACGAACTTCTTGTCCGGCTTCCAGAGTATGCGATCTTGCTCCTTCGATATATCTTCCCGACAGCCGAAATAAGTATTTGTTAAATCAACGCCCCTATTTTGCAGTCTGGATGCTGTTTTAGCGAATTCTTTTAACACAATATCCTTGTCAGACACGCCAATTCACCTCAAATTACAACTTTCCTATAGTAACATATTACCGCATACGGTAGGAAAACAACAGGTAAAGTTTTTGCAATTTATCCATCCAACAAATCCATAACAGCGGCCAAAGATAAACAAATATACGATATGCGCCATAAACACTTTTCTATTCTCTGTAATATCATAGCGCAGCACTTCCAAACATCTGCACGGAAAACTTTTCAATAGCAAGTTTCCTCTTATTGTAAACGCTCTTTTCGCTATAATTCATCAATTCCGCAATTCGTTCTTTCGTTTTCCCTTCAATATACCATAACCTTAAAATACGGCCGTAATATTCGCATTTCTCCGGCCGTGATATTGCCTCAAGAGTCTCGTCAATCTCTCTCAGTTGCTGTACCGTCAATTCCCGGTTCTCTTGCATTTCTAGCAAGTTGTTAAACAAAAAGCCGGTATTATCGTTCCGACTGCCTCTTACTCCGGTTTCATCTATCACAGACGCTCTCATATTCCGAGGACAAGTTGACAAAGACAATCTCCGGATCTGCCTGTCCATATTTTCAACGGCAAGTTTCATATCCTGGTAAAACTCCAGTACTCTCTCCGCTTGCTCTATGTAATCAGTCATTTTTACGCCTCCAATATTCTCAGCGAAATCTATATAAATTATATATCGTTTCTAGCGAAATCACAATAAATATAGACTGTCAACGGAAACATTTTGCAAACATATATGCGGAAAACATTACCCTTCCCTCTGGGTTGCCATAGTGGATACCCATATGATATACTATACTTATCGGAGGTGACGAACGAATGAAAAAGAAAAAAGAAAAATACCGCGATAACTGGGAAAGTTTCAATCTCAGATTACCGCTAGGAGAAAAGGCAAAACTAGCTGAAATTGCCGTATCTACTGGCTTAACGGCATCAGACATAGCCAGAAAAGCTATTGAAAAAGAAATTGCAGAATTTCAAAAAACGCTGAAAAAGGCAGATACAGCTAATATCCAAGAGTAAAGCTAATGTGGATGCCCATAAATGGCTGAATATCAGACTAAATCAGGCTAGACGATATGGATACCCATAGAATATAATAAGCACATGGAAAACGGCAACACGAAAAACTAAATACGAAGGAGCGGATAACATGCCGAAAGTACACATTATCGAAAGTCAGGTTTGCAATTCTCACGGGGAAGAGCAAAACACGCAACCAATTAAAGAAGCGTTGATGCGCGAAGCAGTAAAGCAGTGTGACTGTTACTGCACCGACTTACTTGTTTTCTTCGACTACTCATGGAAGGACTTGCTGGCAGGCGATATAAGAGAGGTAACACTTTACTTCCGCAGAATGGGAATTGACTGGAAGGAGGAGGTAAAGGACAACAGAAGCAAGGCGACACTAAAGCGCAACATGAAGCAGGACACCCTGGAACTCATAATTGAGGGCGGAAGATACTAAACTCATTCGGGTGAGTATAAACAACCTTAAGCCCGAAGCGTTCTCCCTCCGGGGAGAGGTGGTAAGTAAAACTAAATACGAGGGGGACGCGCAAATGGCAAGAAATAGATTTGAAAGAGCAGCAGGTAACGATGTTCGGGTAAACTGGAACCCACAAGAAGGCCGCAAACGTCCTTTTGAGAACGTAACAGACGAAATGAACATCCCAGTACTACACAGAGGTCAGAACGTGGTCACGATGGACGGCAAATATTACAAAGTAACCGAAAGTTGGCACGATTACCACCCCGACCTGGAAAACGGCGCAGTCTTAGTACCGATGAAAGAAAAAATATAAGTCGAAACCGCTTCGGCGGTCAGCAGGATTGGCTACCTGCTCTGATGATGACAGCCAGCGCACCGACAGCAACAACCGACCAACAGAATACAGAAACCCCACAGCGCGAACCGGCGAAGTTGGCATATCCGAAAGGGCCAGCCAAGGCAAGCGAACACTGGACCCGAAGCGAACGCGACTAGAGGTGCAGAAAAGGGGTTAAGGTTTAGGTTTTACCTGAGAGCGCGACTTTGAGGTAAAACTTAAACTAGGAGGAAGATAGCATGAAACAAATAACCAAGTTTGCCGAACTAGAAAAGGCGTTCCTAACTAAAAACCCTAACGGCAGCATCAAGAAAGCATCTGGCGGCGTACATGTTAGTTATAGCGCAACAGGGAATACCTACAAGTATAAAGGTACATATGGCGAAGTTGCCGAAAAGCTAAAACTGAGCATCGAAACAGAAGAACGAGCATACAGAGGAACACAGGAATTAACAGTAGTACAGAGAGTTACGTTTCTCCTGTTTGATGATAACAGTCATAAAGAGGTTGAAACAGAAGGAACGATAAACGAAAATAAGATATATTTCAACTTCGACAGGTTATACGGATTACAAACATACCAAAGCAAACAAGGAATCTATTTTAATTTTTACGGCAAGAGAATCTATATTGCCTAACTCCGGTTAGGTTTTACCTCTGCATCCTGCCGGGTGTGGAGTTAAAATCTAAACTAAAATTAAGGGAGGATATAACAATGAAAACTTTATATTTTGAAGGTGCCGGAAGTGTACCGCGCGGAATGGTTGAGAATTGCCGCATTATAACGAAAAGCAGCTCGAAAAGCATTAAGCAGTTTGCATATGCCGGATTCGTTGACCATTGCCATTATATTAAGGGCGACGACGATTGTAACAAACACAGCATAAAAGACATGAGGCAAACATTTGAGTATAACAAAGCCGAAATACTTAATATTGTAAACTCACTGGGATGCAGTTTTGACGAGGTTGTTATACTTCCAGATCTGGCCGGTTATAGAGTTTTCAAAGATGGTGGCGGTCACAACTTCGGAGATAAATTTAAGTTTAACGCAGAACTCACCGCACGCGCAGAAGAAATTAAAGCGCATTTTTACGAGTTAGAAAAAAGCGAAGGCAAACAATACCCTAACCTCTCTTTGTGGGTTGACCAAGATAACCCGGAAATGCTTCACTTGTTGCGGCATTTCAACGGATACAATAAACACTGGTCAATAACAAACAATGAAAACTGGAAGGAAAATATAACTGAAACTGTACTAGGAAAATATGCCTGCTAAAAATTAAAACTCCCCGGTAGCTGCTGCGAGCAGTAAAACCGGGGAGCAGGTAAAAATATATTCACCAATATTATAACATGGAGGGCGATAAGATGAAAAATGAATTATGTATAGTTGACACCGTAGGAATTGGTATATTTAATTTTGCCAACAGTCAGGAACAAGCGGAAGAAGTATTAGTAAGAGCCATTGAAAGCAACGAAAAAGATATTGAAACCTGGGCAAATCATTGTAAGAATTATCCTGACACCGAGCAATTCAAAACTTATTTAAGCCAAGCACAAAATAAAAAATATAAGATTATGACTTTTAACGAATACCTGCAAATGGAAAGAGATTGCTATATTAACCAACCATTAACAGAAATAACCTCGGAAAGATTTGAAGAAATGCTAACCATATTACCGCCGATAAAATGGACTACCATAGATAATGTCGAAATGTTCTGCATGTCTGAAATGCTAACAGGATATTACACTTCACAATACTTGCACGACAGAAGTACAGGTAAATACTATCATAAGACTGTTGACGTTACGGACAAATCAACCTGGGGTCATAACTATATAAAGGTTAGGGGTTAACCATAAACCCCAGTTTTACCTGAGTTATCCGGCAGGATGGCTGAGTTAAGACTAAATGAGGGGGCTATTCTAATGAAAATTATAATCTGCAAGGGTAGCGCAAATACACCGCCGAGATTTTGGTCATGGGCAGTTTGTGCGGAAGAAGAATTTACTGAAGTAATGAAAGAGCATGGAATTGTAAGGTCGGAATGTACCAAATATTTAACCAGAGAGCAATTAGATTTCTTAAATAACTAGGGAGGAATTTATAAATGAGCGCTTACGTTGTAGAAAAGAAAACTATTGACCGTATTGTAAGTTATATCGACAGTAAACCGCTTTACAGCACAGAAGGACAGTACCCAGAAATATACCGCAATTTCCTTGGCGACTGCAACAAACTAGGTCAAAAGATGCTTAACATGAATAATAAAGCAGTAGATCAGCGTTACAACGAAAACAACCCGGTTGAGTTATACCGACATAGCTACGAATCACCTAGAAATTTAATGCAGGTTTATAAATCCGTACAATGTTTTGTATATCAATGCAGCGAGGGCGATGTGGTTAAATCTAAACTATATCAGGATTTTGTAAAACTAGAGCATAGATTGGCCGCCGAAATTATTTCCAATACGCCTGAGTACAACAAGGCAGTATGGGGTTAATTAACCCCTGTTTCGCCAAAGTACCTTCGAGAGGGTATTTTGTTGAGACATTAGAGGGAGGTCGATAAGATGCTAGGAAGTATATACAATGTATCTAAATTTAATCCAGAAGAGGTACAAGTCTTAAAGAAACAAAACGAAATTTACTTAGGTTTTCGTGGTCCCTATTTTGTAGTATGGGGCGAGAATACAGAACCTGAATATTACGCATCGGAAAACTACGCCGAGCGCAAATGGCTAGAAAAACTAGCGACTACCTAAAGTCGCAGTTTTACCTAAGTCCTTTCGGGGGAGGGTTTAGGTAAAACTAAGAGGGAGGATGATAAGATGGTAAAGATTGATAGGAATATCAGAAAAGCAATGAAATTACTAAGAGAAGGCAAAGCGATATATTTAAGCGGTAAAAGGATAACCAACGTAAAAGATGATATTTTCGATATTGCATACACTTATAATGGCGAAAACAACAGGATACGGAGATCGGGTAGGTGGGTAAGAAATTTTATCAAGAATGATTATTTAGCGGAAATTTATATGTAGCAGGTTCCAAACCCCAGTTTTACCTGAGTTATCTGGCAGGATGGCTGAGTTAAGACTAATAAGGGGGTTATAGTATGAACAGAAGGGAATTATTAGACCTACTAACCATTGACGAAACACCAAAAACCTATTACGCTCACCACGCCGAAGCGGTAAAAGCCAAAATGATAGAACACGGCATCAAGAATTTTACCGAAAACGAATTGGATCGCGTATTCGCTGATGTTTGCGCACCCAATTTCTGTATTGATGTAGCAAAGCACCTTATTAGTAAGGGTTTAACGATTGAAAAGTTATACGGTTCGCGGTAATCCATAAACCGCAGTTTTACCAAAGCACCACAAGAGGGCGTTTTGGTAAAATTAAAAATACGCGCCGGTCTCCAAAGTTGGGGCGCAAAACGAAATACCGAGGCCAGAGGGAGGAATAATGAACCAATATTTTGTAGTTTATCCGAGAAACTTTAGTAACGAGTACACCGTTTTTGTTGCCGAGAATCAGCAAATTGCCGATGCTATCAAAAAGCATTGTCCCAACGCAGAAAAGATTACACGCAAGAGGGCAATTTACTTAGGATGCAAACGACCAAACGAGGCACAACGTACAGGAGAGCAACATTATGGAGGTTTTTGTAGCGGTCCAATACCATACGGAAGGCGCGACGAGTGCATCGAAACAGCAGCAACCAATACGGCATTAAAGGTGCAGGATTGGGAGAAGGAGGAAATACAAACTAAATTATATGTCGATGCAGTTATGGAGGATTTTAAATAGTTTTTCGTTATCTCCTGCCGTGTCAGGGGATGCCGAAGGATTATATTAGAGGGAGGGCAACCACATGAAAAAATGGAAAATTATAGCTAGGCATTTTTGGATTGCTGGGACTACAATAACCGAAAGTTACAACATCGACAATGACAAAATCAGAAGATTTACGGCAACCATAAGAGGGTGGAGAAATTGGCTTATTTTTGAGGGTGATATAACCAAAGTAAACGCTCAAAAGATTGCCGACAAGGTATGCGAGATTAGAGATCGCATTGATAGCGGCGACAAGACAGTATTTAACGAGGATATTAGAATTGCATAGGAGGACAACCACAATGACCACATCAACCGCAAACCGCATCCTAAAGGCCATACAACGCCAAGAAACAGCCAGAGGTACTTTTATACCTGAGTTAAACAAATACCGCTTAAAACTCCATTTCCCTGAACTAACAATCGGCAAAACGACCATACCTGCCGGTTGCAGCAAGGACACCATATGGGCATCATCGCCCCTAGATGCCATGACACTTGCGGCGACACAGTGGAAGATGACAGAATGGATTGAGGTGATAGTATAATGTATTTTCGTTCTGATAGTTGGGGTATGTTCGGGGGTTATAAAAATAAGTCAATTGGTAATATGCCGATGAACGAGGTGTGTCGTGACTGCAATCACTATGCGCCTATGACAGTTAAGAACTGTCGCATAAGCAAAAACAGGGTTAGCTCTAATCAGTTTGCTTGCAAGAAATTCAGTCCAAAAACAAAGAAAGGTTTCCGCTAGTTTCCTTATCCTGCCCATGCCGTATATGGGTGGGAGTAGGGGAATTAAAGAGAGGGAGGACGATAGTATGAATAAGCGAATACTGTGCATTAAGGACGGTTATTATAACATACCAAACGGAGAAAGATTTTGTACCGAGGACAGGCATTATGATATTATTTCTGAGGATAATTTGGTTTTCCAAATCATTGATGACAATGGAGAAATTCACGCGTTCAATAAAATTGGAGATCAAGAATGGTTTGCTTATGGAGAGCAAAAACAAATCAACAACCTACTGGAATTAAAGCGCAACATTAGTTCAATGGCTAAGAAATATAATATGTCGCTAGATGATGAATTGTCGCTCATTAAACTCATTGAGTCAGAACGCGATAGACTTTACGAAATACAAAAATCCGTTAAAGAAATTATCTCAAAAATTATTTAACTATTAAACTAGATATTAACCATAATACAACTAGCCGCCTCCGGGCGGTTTATTTTTTTGCCCAAAAACGAATATAGACAAACCGCCTCCGCATAAACTTAACGAACAACACAACGAACAGGAGGTACAGCATGAAGCAACAAAAAATCAACATGCTAGGTGAGGCGATAAATGCCCTAAAAGATGCCTATAGACACCGCAGAGGATACGAAATACCTGCCGCCATCCTAGATACCCTAGAAACTCTCTATCCCCTCGACAAACCCCGACCACTACCGATCCGCAAAGGTATCAAGCGCACCGAAACAGGATGGCACATGATATTCACACTTCGCCCGGGTACGTCATTCAACACTCTAAAAAATCAGCAGGAATACTTCGAAGATGCTACCGGGCTAAATGTAGAAATGGAGAAACACGGCAAATTTCTACACATTAACATCAATACAAACGAGATACCAAATAAGCTACCTTATAACTGGAATTATGACGGTAACATAGACTTGCCAATACCTGTCGGAATTAGTAAGCAGGGACTGGAGGTGCTACCGCTTGAAGAATCTCCGCATCTACTTATTGCAGGTGTTCCTGGGTATGGAAAATCTAACTTCCTGCACGTTCTTATTACTTCCCTATTACCAGTAGCACGAATCGGCATTATAGACCTAAAAAGGTTAGAATTTGCCTATTTGAAAGATTATGCGGCATTAGCAAGGACGGAGGAAGAAGCACTATTGCTGATGCAAGCCATTGAGAAGGGCATGGAACAGCGTATTAAGACGCTAGAGAGGGCAAAAGTGGTTAAAATTCAGGACTACAATAAGAGGGCGAAGGAACCGTTACCTTTTATCGTTGTTGTAATAGATGAATTAGCGGAAATATCCTGCACTAAAACGATTAAACTTATCGACAGGATAACCAGACTTGCCCGGGCGGTTGGTATTTCAGTGGTTGCGGCGACACAAAGACCATCAACAAAGGTTCTCCCGGGAGATACCAGGGCAATGTTTCAAAGCAGACTATGTTTCCAGGTTGCCGATGAACTTAATAGCCGTATGGTTTTAGGTGAAACTTGTTCCCTTGCCGCATATCTCCCGGGAGTAAAAGGTCGGGCAATTTACAGATTCGGCATGGATACCCGGGAAGTCCAAACGATGCACCTTCCAGTAAATCAGGCCAAAAAGTTATTGAAAGGGGTTAATGTCGATGCTTTCACTAGTTGGTCAAATGTCGAACCGCCGGTTAGGTTATTGCCGCGATGAAAGAATACTAGAGCGCATACACACCCACAGATGCCTCAATGCCGAACAGGTGCAGGTACTACTATTCCCTCTCACGGCATCCGGCAAGCGCAAATGCCAACAACGCCTCAAACGGTTAACTGACCAAAAACGCCTACAACGCTGGCGGTACGACCTAGAGCAACCATACGCCTATTACCGGGAGCGACTAGAGCAAATGCAACACACTGTATTATTGAATTGGGCAGTAATTTGGATAGAACGAAACTTAAAATCATGGGAGGAAATTCACTCCGTTAATTATAATTACGACATGAAAATACTACTTACAGATTGCTTTATTGCTATCAAAAACACTATCACAGGCCAATTTCGTTTCCTGTTTATCGAAATGGATATTCACCATCCGGCCAACGAGTTTGATAAGGTAAAAAAATACAATAAGCTATTCGACAAACTGCCGGATCAGTGGTGGGTGAAGCAGACCAAGAGATTTCCAAAAACTCTGTTAATCACCGACAACGAGCGCAAACTTAAAAAGATTAACGAGTTAGTTAGGACGGAAAATAAAAACGGGTTAGAGTTCGAAAGTTATCTTGTGGGCAATATTCGCCGGGAGGTGTTAGGATGAAATATTTAGCGGCAATAATTGGGTTACTCTTATTCCCCTCTCTATGTCATGCAGGAGTGGCGGCAGAAACCTTAAAGGGAATAGGTATGCCGATAGTGCAGTTAATGGTTTTATGTACTTTTAGCTGGATTATGCAATACATTACTTCCGCACTGGGCTATGGTCAAGTGGCCGGTATGGTTAAAATTATTACAATATTTACCGCTATTGCTATGGTTATCGGAGTTGTTTGGTCGGCTATTTCCAAGATTGCACGTTTTTTCGGGTTAGACTTATAGTTAGTTAGTTAGTTAGTTAGTTAGGTGGTCGGTCGATTAGTTGTTGAAAATTTCATCGCTATAATCCGTCCGTCGTGACGTCCGTCTTATATATAAATTTGATTGCTTGTCCATTACCTTGATTTTATTGACGTTGCGGACTGATATTGTTCTTTTAAAGACGGTTGTGCGATCAATGGTGCGATCTAAAAAACGAACAGGGCAGCGAATGTATTTTTAACCCGTGAAGGGTTATTTTTTTATACAGTTAATGATTTCCCGTGTTATATAGTCTATTCTCAATTATTTCTCCGCTAACAAAATGATTAAGGTTATAGTCGCAATCCATTTCCGTACTGAAATAGTCTTTTATTATCTCCATGACTACTTTTCCGCTACTGAAATTAATCCTCATAATATCAAGTGCGTTTTGTATTTGATCATCTTTCATGGAAGGGTGATCTTCTCCCATCATGTCGCGGTATTGGTAAAAGAAGTATTTAACACACTGTTCTTCAAATGTATCTGTATCCTTACTAATAGGTTTATTGATTAATTCATTAAATAAAAAATATGCTTTGGTTTTGTGTTTTTTAGCAAAACCAACATTATATACATTATTAGATTTTTCTTCTGAATTAGTCTTATTGGTATTGTTCTTATTACTCTGCCCATATAGCGGAGGTAGTTCTGCTATTTTGTCCGATGTACTTCTGCCATTTTGGCGTAACTGTTGATATTTAAGGGCTGAGGACTCTTTTATCTCATTATAAACCTCTTTTCCCTTATTTATTAGGGCAATTATCAGTTCGTCATGGTCATAAATTTTGAAATATCTTTTAGCTGGTAAACCCTTTACTACAACATTTAGTAGTTTTAATTTTGTCAAATTCTTAATTGCTGCCCTCTGTTGTTTTTCGGTAATACCTGTCCCGGCATATAAATCATTAACGGTATTAAAAAAATATCCGTCTTCCGACAATAAATCCTTATCTTCAAAATACTTCTTCCTTGAACATAGTTCACAGTAAAGTATTGATTCATGCAGACCAATGGCATGTATAAGTAGTTTATTTAATTGAATGTAGTTTTCAGACAATAACAGTTCTTTTACGGTCTTATTTTTATCCATTTGAAACACCTCCATAGGAATATTATACCATAGAAATGTCGAAAAATCTATACCATTTAAGCATGTTTTAGACTTGATTTATTAATTAAAAGGGAATATAATATTAATATACTAATTAGGAGGTAATTGATTTGGCGGCAGGTAAAAACGAAGCATCAATAAGAGTTTACTTTGACCACGAAACTAAGCAAAAGGTTAATGAGGTTGTCGGTAAACTCGGCGTGAAGGAAAGTGCATGGATTCGGGCATTGGTTATTAAGGAAATAAAGAAAATTGAGAGGGAGGAAAAATAATGGAATTAGAAATAGTTTTGATTTCTGGAAGAAAAATTATAGTCGGTTTACATGGTAGCAATATGTATAAGGCAGAGCAGGACGTTAAAAGCGTACTTCAAAGCGATTTTTGCGGATTCGGAGATAATCCGAAAATCATGGTAAATAGATCGCAAATTGAGAGTATAAGTATTTTTAACACAGGAAGTAGTTTGAAGTAGGAAAACTAATGCGGCAAATTATATTTAGAGGCAGAAGGGTAGATAATGGCGAGTTTGTTTATGGGTATTATATCCGTTACGAACATATGGGAACCGTTAAGCACATAATCGTTACGAATTGGGCACAGGTTTATGTGAATTCTTTTGAGGTTGATCCTTCTACTATTGGTCAGTTCACCGGCCTACGCGACAGCAAGAGAACTGCCGAGTTTCCCGAAGAGCAGGAGGTTTTTGAGGGAGATTTAGTTAAAGACAAGCACAATCAAATGTTTGCAATACGCTGTAATATTCATTGGGGTGCATTTTGCCTAGCTAAGCCCAATGGAAAATTCTTGGGTGGGAAAATATACTACTCGTCACATAGTCCTATTTTTGACGGACTTGAGGATTGTAAGGTAATCGGAAATATTCACGAAAATCCTGAGTTATTGGTAGGTGAAAACAATTGAAGTGGCTCACACTCACCGCTATAATCACCATTGTTTTCGCTGCCGGGTTTGCGATTGGTTTGCGGCGTAGTAGGAAGGGAAGAAAATAAAATGTCAAGTCAAAAAGTTTACCTATTGCCGACATTTACACTAGAGCAAATACGCAAAATCAGAGATATAAAGGAGGAATTAGGGAATGTCTAATTGTTGCATAGTTTGTAATAAAGAAATATTAATAGATACAGAATGTCAAATAAAGATAGGGGAAGATGGGATAGTAAAAGTATGTTGTCTTTCCTGTAAACCTAATCTCATAAAATGCTATAAAGTTTCAAATATAGAATATGGTTCCTGGGTTATGCACGATAAACCAGAGGATGCCGTAGAAGATATTATGGTTACTTTAGAAGAAATGCCTGATAAAGAAAGAAAAGAAATAGACGAATTTTGCCTTGATTCAGTCGCCAAAGAGTTAACTGAAACAGCATTAAAATCTTTACAGATTGGGGATAAGACACATCTATTTAACGACTTCTTTACTGTGGAAGCGGTTGCAATGACAGAAGAAGAATTTAAAGCACTGCCTGAGTTTGATGGGTGTTAGAAGTTGGAGGAAGGTGAGTAGGGTTAAATATCATATTGTAAAACAAGGACTTTGGAATATTGCTGTTTATATATTACCATCTATATCACTAAACAATGATATAACGAAATTCCCTAAATATAAAACAGTAGAAGTAGAATTAACTTCAAAACCATGGGGTTGCGTTTGTGGTTATTGTAAAGAAAATGATACTTTATATTTACATGATGTGGCAGGTGATTAACACGCAAGACAACGATATAATACAATACATCGGTTCACTGTTTGGTGTTATTGGTGCAGTTGTAATTATTTACTGTTTATTTCATTTGTAGGAGGTGACTAGCATGGAAGTTGGGCAGAAGGTTTATGTTAAGGATTATTATGGAGGTAGGGAACTGCGAGAATATGAAATAGTAAAAGTAGGTAGGACTTATTTCTATATAAGCATGTCGCCTAATTCTAGGCAGTATAAGGTTAAGATCAATAATCTCGCATGTTTAGATGCTACTTCATTTAAAATTTATCTATCCGCACAAAATTATTATGACGAGCAGGAATATAGTTCTACTGCTATAAATATAGAAAAAATTATTTCCAGTCCACATTACAATAAAATTACTCTCCAACAACTCCGGCAGATTAAGGCTATTATTGAGGAACAACCAAAAGATGAGGTCACATATCCGACCGATGAAACCATCAGTGTTGACACTTGTATTTGTCCCTACTGTGGCCATGAATTCAACGGGAGAAGGGCAATTAACGATGATTTAGACAAAAGAATAATAGAATGTCCTAAGTGCAAAAAAGAAATGGAAGTATATCCTTCCGTGGAATATATGTGTTCTTCTATATCCGAAGAAGAAGCGACATAAGATTATTGAGGGGTGAGTCATATAGAATACGTCGATTGGCTAAAGTCTCTTAAACCGGGCGATAAGGTTTGTTATATTAGACGTAGGGACACAGTATACACTATTGATAAAGTTAAAAAAATGACTCCTACCGGCATTGTGCGCTTAGAGAGTGGCTTATCGACAGATAAGGAAGGTTACCATAAATCTTCTAATGCTTGGGGTTGCTCATTTACAATACGTCCAATCACTCAGAATGTTTTAGATGAAATAGACCGACATAAAGCAATAAATAGGTTAAGGGAATTTAATCTACATTCTCTCAGCAAAGAACAACTAGAGAGAATAGTGGAGATTATTGAGGGGGTGGGGTGAATGAAGGTTAAACGACATCAATGTATTAGGTGTATTAATAGAAGTAGCATAGAATCATGTAAAACCAAGGATAAATTTGAACTTAGGCATTGTGAATATTTTTTGCCCAGACTTTCTAAAAAGGAGGGCCAACCATGAAAACAACACCAATCCGTAACTGCCAGTCATGCGGCAAACCCTTCGCTCATGGTGACATAGTGTATTTTGTGCCGCTGGATAATAATATAGTTTGCCTAGATTGCGCTATTCCTCACCTTAGAACGGAAGAACGTATCTTTGAGATAAATGCCGACCATGACCCAATCAAGCACCCAGTCAAATACCTAAGCAGGGATGAGCGCATAGAGAGCCTTATGGGTTTGCTGCAGGAACATAATATCAAGATTTCCGGCGATGATCTGGTGTTTCTTGAATGGCTATGCGGCAGTGGTTTTGAGTCTTATAAGAGTTTAAGGGGATTACTGGAAAAGTGTTTGGGGGTGGAAAAGTGAACATAATAGGTAATCCATACTTTAAATTCTGCAACTCCTGTACTAAGCGAATAGGTTGCTGCGGAAAAAAATATTGTAGTGGCTATGAGGGTAGGGAAATTGGCTCATGGCTAATTAACCAGAATATCGCCAAGCAAAGATTGAGTCAGATAATAGGGGAGGTTAGATTATGATTAGCGCACTTATCGGAAAGACATTAACCGAAATAAAAATAAACGATGATAAGGAAGAAATATTATTTACCTGCAACGATGGAACAAAATATAAGATGCTTCATTTTCAAGATTGTTGCGAAAATGTCAGCATAGAAGATGTAATCGGTAACATAGACGATTTAATTGGAAGTCCTATTACTATGGCAGAAGAAACAACTAATCAAGATCGCCCTAAAAGAGAATGGGACGAAAGTTTTACATGGACATTTTATAAACTGGCAACGATTAAAGGTTATGTAACCATTCGTTGGTATGGAGAGTCAAACGGTTATTATTCGGAAGATGTTAGTTTTGTAGAAGTTACCGACTAAACAACTTCCTCCACCAAGACAACTTCTGACGGTCCCGCATTTCTGAGATATATTTCTCGATGCGGGACGTTCTGTTTTCTATGTCAATTTCCTTCTGCCGCAATTCCATTTGTTCAAGTCTATCCCTCAATTCCTGATTATCCTGTCGGAGTCCGTTTAATGCTTCGGTAAAATCTTTTATCGTTAGTGTGTAGGAGTTTAATTCTTCCCGTGTGACAAAATTATTTGGTGGCCCTGGTGAATATTTTTCCGGTTCGATATTTTCAGTATTGGAGTTATCCACAGGTTCATTATTTTTTCCATCGGTACTTTCCTGTGTAAATTTAATTTTTCTAGGCTTTTTTTCTTTCCAGTTATCCAAAGTTTCTATGTCAACAAAGTATTTTCCATTGACAAATTCATTGGGCATACCGCGACCTATCCAGTTTCTAATAGTCTTGGTTGTCTTACCGGTATAGTTCGCAGCTTCTTCAATGCCGATATATTTTTTTCTATCCGAATTTTCCATTGGCTTTTCCACCTTTTCTTTTTTACTTAGATATTCTTTCAAAGCATTACTCTTTCTCTTAATAATATTTATATAATCATCATTGTTATTATTATAATTATTTATAATGGAAATTTGCTTTTTTCTAATGGTATTTTCTAAGTATTTTCTAGTGGTAAATTCCTTTTCGCTGATTTTTCTAAGTGCCTGTCCCATCAATAACCCCTCCGCTAATAAATTTTCCAACAAAAAACCAAGCGGAGAGTCTTGACATTTACCCTGACATTGCTTAGAATAATAAACAGCAAAGCAGGCAGGGGCAAAGCCTCCGCTTTAATAGAAAGGGAACCCAAACTTTGGTCGGTGGGGGTTCCCTTCGGCATTTAATTAGCAATTATTTTAACATTACTTTTTCGACATTACAACGGAAATTATTAAAACCCCTCCACATCGGAAGGGGTTTTGTTTTTATCCAAAAGAACAACAGCCAGAACCACGAAAAGCACCATAACACTTCGTATTATCTGCCAGTACATGCTTACCCTCATTAACCCTATTTGCCATAGATTCTAGGGCGGTTTCGTTAAGTATTTTGATGCCTTCTTCGGATATGTTTCTATTAATCGTGCAAACGCCATTGTCCACCACGAGTTCAATGTAATTACCAAAATTTTTAATGTCAAATTCCAAATACTTACCCCCCTTTTATTATACGAACACTTGTTTTATGATCTAATATGATACACCTAATAGCAACAAATTTCAAGTAATATCTTCCATCAATTTCCGACAAAATAATATTACGAATTTCTTGCTTTTGTAATAGTATTGAGCAATTCTTCCACAATCTCAGGTGGTATGCGCTCCTCGTATGCTTTCTTAGCTAACATCATCCAAGGTAAAGACGCTTTATCGAGTAGCATTTGCTTCAATTCTTCGGTCATGGCATCGTTAACCTCTTTTACATCAAAATATGTCCGAATCGATTCCTTGTGAAAATACAAAGGACTTATATTTAATGCCTTAGCTAATTTTTCAATGGTTTCAATGCCTGGATTTTTACGCTCACCTCTTTCAATTTGGCCGACGGTATTTAGGGCCACTTTAGCTATTTCAGCTAATTTTTCCATAGAGTACCCACGCCTCATTCTCAAACTTTGCAACTTATCCTTTAGTTCCATTTTAAATTCCTCCATTTTTATTAAAATAGTTTATCTTTATTATCTACAATTAGGGACAAAATTTACCTAAAGCGGTTGACATTATACCTTTAAAGGTATATGCTATCTTTAGTGGGACGAGCAATATTTTTTTATCTAGCAACTACCTTTTTAGGTAGGACTTAACCGAAAGGAGGTTTAACCTTTGAATTTAAAATTGGTCGGTGAAAATGTTTGCCGACTAAGAAAACAGCAGGGTATATATCAACAAACGCTTTCCGAACTTACAGGACTTACTCAAAGTAATATATCCAATATCGAAAACGGTAATACGACTGACATTTTTTTAAGCACTCTGGCTAAAATTGCCATTGCTCTTAATTGCAAGGTATCCGATCTTACTGGGGAGTCACGTCCTCAATCCGATTCAGATTTAATAAACTTATAATATCAAGGGGTGTTTTTCACTAAATAAAAGTCCAAGTAATCAACTAAATGTAGTATAGCATAACAACCTAAAAATAATCTAACCTTTACCTAACTTTTACCTAACTTTTGTGGTAGATCGCATTAAGGCAAAGGTTAAGGAAATTAAAGAAGCTAGGAAATTAGTTAGTATGGGAGGTAACGGTAGAAATGAGAATGGAGTTTTTGCCTAACAATAACATGAGAATTATTGTCACCAAGAAGTCTGACAATAGAAATATTAAGCTATTCACGGGGGTAACGATAGTGCAATTCCGCAATGAGAGATAAGGAGATTACCGTAAAATGAGTGAAAACAAAGATTTACACGATAAGGAACCAAAGTTAAGCGATTTGACCGTAAGCACCGAGGAAAATACAACAGATAATGGTCAGGCTGTCCTGGAAAAGGATACTGCTAATCGCTTATGGTTGCAAGTTAATTGCTATTAGTCAAGGCATATCGTCCAGACTGCTATATGTGCGGATAGCAGAATGACTTAAGACCGTACAGGGGATTTCAAATATGCCCAAATTGCCGGGGAGAGATAGGGGCGTTGTAAACCAAATTCAACAACAAGGAGGACAAGCAGGATGCAGGAGTTTAACCATAACTATATTCCTGATTGCGTTAAATGTATTTTTAAATTCACTAGAGTTAAAAATTTTCCATGTTTCCTATGTGAAGGAATATGTAACACGGGAAGAAGTTATTTTGTTAGGGACAAGGAGGACGAGTAGGATGGAGTTTAAGGAGTGGGATAGGGTTATTGTGAACACAGAGTACAGGAGTATTGTAAATAAAAAAGCAACCGTACTCGGTAAAAATAAATTTGGCATGCTCATGCTAAGACTCGATGAGTGTATTAGTCGTCACGGTTGCAATGGTATATGCAAAAATGGTCATGGTTTTTATGTAATACCTGGATCTTTAACAACAATATCTCTTATCACCAACAAAAAGGAAACAGCATGAACAAGAAAGACTACACCGAACTAGCTAAATACACGGCATCATGGGCAAACTCAATCCGCTTGGGTAATGCTGAGATTGTTGCCGAAACATTGGAAAGGGTATCGGTTCGCTGTATGGAGTTGGCGAGTGTGCCGGAGGAGTGGGAGAGAAAATGTACTGTAAAAGATGCGGAGAAAGAAAAGTCGAGTATGATTTGCCCGGCACCAACATGGAAGTGGTTGGTGGGATTCTTTGGGAGAGGGAAACGCAAGATAGTGTGATGATTTGTCCTAATCCTGGGTGTTTTGAGAGGGTTGAGAGTGAAACGGATATGATACCATTTTAAGGAGGATTAGCCTTGAACGACAAAATTCAAGCCAATATTGAAAGATTTAGAAATGCAGTAAGTATGATTGAGCGTCCCGGAATGGACAAGTTAGCTGCACATTTAGAGTTAAACGGTTTCTTCTGCGCCCCGTGTAGCGGTCAGCATCATTGCAATTGGCCAAGCGGACTATTAGAGCATAGCTTAAATGTGATGGTTACGGCACTTAATCTGCAATTATCTTTTGGAGCGCATGGTCTAAATTTACAAAGTATCATGTTCGCTGCACTTTTTCATGATGTAGGCAAAATAGGTACTCATGGCAAACCGTACTACATTAGCAATGTTTTCGAGAAAACAGGTAAAGTCAGCGAAGCAAAACCATATAAGCACAACGATATGGTTGAATGTGACCACAGTGTTATGAGTTTGCATATACTAAGTAGGTTCGTGCCAATGACCGAGGACGAGCGACAGGCGATTGTTTACCATAATATGCTATATATCCCTAGTGGTAGGGACGTAAACGGCAAAGAGCATCCACTAACCATGATTATCCATTTTGCGGATTTGTGGTGTAGTCGTGTAACGGATAAAGGCATTGTGCCGATTAGTAGCGAGGTGATGTTTTAAATGGCAATACAAGCAACTAAAGCAGTACGCAAACAGGTAAAGGTTAGGGTTGCATTAATAGGTCCAAGCGGTTCCGGTAAGTCTTATACCGCACTAAGAATAGCAAAAGGTATCGGCGGTACAACCTTATTAGCTAATACAGAGAGTGACAGGGGATACTTCTATGCCGATGAATTTGATTATGACATAGTTGATCTACAACCGCCTTATACACCTGAGAAATACATTGAGGTAATCGAATACGCCGAGCAAAATGGTTACAACAATCTGATTATTGATAGCGGATCGCATGAATGGAGTGGTCGGGGTGGACTACTTGAAATTCACGACAAAATGCCAGGCAACTCATATACCAATTGGGGCAAAATTAACCCCCGTCACAATGCTTTTGTAGACAAGCAGTTATATAGCAAATGCAATATCATTAACTGTTTGCGCGGAAAAGATCAATATGTGCTAGAGGAGAAGAACGGCAAGCAGGTTCCAAAGAAAATAGGTATGGGTGCAGAGCAAAGGGCAAATTATGAATATGAGTTTACGGTTACCTTTATGATTGACCAGGAAACTCATATTGCTACCGCCATGAAGGACAATACTCATATATTTGAAAATAAGTATGATGTATTGACTGAGGAACACGGCAAAATGCTCACAGCATGGGCAAACAGCGGAGTACAGGCACCGGAAATAACTTCACCACCTCCACAAGGAGATAGTAATACAGTTAATGAAAAGCCAACAGAGATAACCCCAAACAGCATTAAGGCAATTCACACAATGCGAAACGAACTCGGCAGAACTGAGGAGGAATTAAAGCGATGGATTTCTAAGGGGTTGGGGCGAGAAATTACTTCGCTAAAGCAACTCACTGAACCGGAAGCACTTGCAATTAGAGAGAAGTAATTTCTCGCCCCAACCCCTTA
>Ga0209000_1000217_pt1 | contig 69987 bp, 120 predicted proteins | sample RifGroD2_FD_183998 | JGI IMG/M metagenome (GOLD analysis project Ga0209000, IMG submission 183998) | Groundwater microbial communities from Rifle, Colorado, USA - Groundwater D2 (SPAdes) (version 2) | ecosystem: Environmental > Aquatic > Deep subsurface > Groundwater | place: Rifle, Colorado... | reverse complement strand
GCAACTGGAACACCGGCAACGGGAACACCGGCGACTGGAACACCGGCAACGGGAACACCGGCTACGGGAACACCGGCAACAGGAACACCGGCAACGGGAACACCGGCAACAGGAACACCGGCAACTGGAACACCGGCAACGGGAACACCGGCGACTGGAACACCGGCAACGGGAACACCGGCTACGGGAACACCGGCTACGGGAACGCAACTGACAAGTGTCCGGGGTATTTGTCCTGTAAAAAACAACCTATCATTATTTTCGACAAAAAAGTCAAGGACGGGGTTGAGATAGATTGGTCGCTAGTACATCGGTTGTCTGATCTGATGATGAGCGATGAGTCTATAGATTGCTCGCCATTTTTATCAATCCCCAACTCGTCAGAGGCGGCAATAAAAAAACTCCATAAGGCACATATCGACCGGCGTAAAGCAAATAAATAGGAGAGTGCAATGAAGAAGGCAAGGCGCAGCGATAAGAAGAGAGGTGGATTTACGAAGCATGTCCGCATTCTGATTCTGCGGACCCTTCCGAATAACACGATGTTTGAGCGTAACATCAGCAGAATCAAGGAGGTTCTGGCATGATCCCAACGAAAGTTATCAACACAACAATGGCGAACAAGGACGACGGCACGGGACGCTTAATCCTGGTGAGCACCGATGCAGGCTACTACACCGTAGCTCAACTTGCGAAGATTATCGGAGTTAGCAAAGACGGTCTGCGCGGCAGGGTCGAGCGGTTTGGGTGGCACTCGCAGCGTATTTGGGAGCCATTGCATAAAGAGTGTACCGCAGATGATTCCGGCAATGCTGAATGGCGGAAACTTGGAACTAAACCACGTGACTACAACATGAACAAGGTCACTCCGGTTGGAATCTATGATCATATCTATCACTCAGGCGGATGTGAAAACGTCCTTGGAGCATAACATGGGAATTTCAAGGTGTTCAGTTTGCAACAACGACTGGAGTGATTCATTGATGTATATCTTAACAGACGGCAGAACAGTCTGCATCCATTGCCTGGGGTTGGAAGAAGGCACGGTGAAGGTCAAGACCGACGCACAGCGCAACGCTGAACTTGTCGAGACGATCAAACGAACAATTTCCCATCTCCAGGGGGCCAACCAGTCTAACCCGAAACGAGTACCTGACAAGCCCCTGAACTGTGTTGAGAACTACGAGCGGCACTTGGAGTTAATCGACCAGTATTTGTACATCGCAATCGGGGAACTGACGAGGGCCGTACAATGCTGACGCAGGGAAGATTAAGAGAGGTGTTGGACTACAACCCTGACACTGGGGTGTTTAACTGGAAGATATCTATCGGGACTCGGGCTGAGGGGGGTGTGGCTGGTGGTGTTGATGATGGTGGGTATATCGCGATAAGGATAGATGGCAAGAATTACAAGGCCCATCGCTTGGCGATCTTATACACCGATGGGTATATGCCTGGAAACACGGTAGATCACAAAAACCGAATCAGGTCCGACAACCGGCGTATTAACCTGCGCGAGGCTACGCAGCAATGTCAAAATAGGAATTGCGGCATGAGGGGTGACAATACTTCTGGGGTAAAGGGGGTTTATTGGAACAAGGATGCTGGCAAATGGAAGGCTCGTATCGCAGTGGACCGGCAGGATAAACATCTTGGCTATTTTGAAGATATTCTCGAAGCCGCCTATCACCGTTACGCAGCGGAACAATGCCTCGGTTTTCAAGACTGCGATATTCACTCCAGTGCCAAGCAGTTTATACAAGGGGGTGGTGGAGCATTGAAGAGGGTTATCAATGGGTAAACAATCTCGGAACAAAGGGAAACGCGGCGAACGTGCGGCGAAGAACCTGCTCACCGGGCGCGACTGGACGATACTGGCCGACACGACCGCTGGACTGAGCACGGATGACCTAGTTTGCCAATCCCCGGACGGGCGGGTGGTATCGGTAGAAGTCAAGAATACAAAAATGATCAATATCCCGGCTTTCGTTTCGCAAGCTCGGACTAATGCCAAGAAAAATGCCTGGCTATTGCTGGCAAAGATTTCCCAAACCTCATCTTGGCTTGTGATGGGCAAGGGGAGAAAACCTGTAATATGGCATGAACAATCTAATGAGGTGATGGAATGAGCGAACCGATAGAGTTGAAGATTGATGCACGGTGGGAGTGGGCGGCGAGCGATAAGAACGGAACAGTCTGGTTTTATGAAGATATGCCAAGATACAAGACGGATGCTGGATATTGGTTCGTAGACAATAGGGAGTTGGAACAAGCACAGAAGATATTAACAATTCCAGACCTCGGCACCCCAGCCGATTCCCTCCACCAAATAATCAACGGAAAACTCGTAAAGTACGTCGACATCCCCTCCGACGGGGAGAAGGTGATAGTGGGTCCGGGTGGAGAACGAGCGTATTCTTGCGGGGTGCTAACTGGACTTGGTTGTTTAAAGTGCTACGCAAACGGGACGGATAAGTGGGCATCTAGCGGTGAATGGACAGGTTGGTCAGTATGGCGCAGACCAACCCAGGAAGAGTTGGAGTAGCCGATGGCCCGCACAATCACAGTACAAACACAGCAGGACATATCAATCGTCAGCAACGTCTGCGCGGCCATGCTGGACAAAGACGGCAAACTATCTGTCACGGTCAAGAAGTATGACGAGACGCTATCCGATAAACAGCGACGGATTTATTTCACATGGGTCGGCATCATCGGCGGGGAACTGGGATATACGAAGGACGAGCAGCACCTGATACTCAAGGAGCGGTTTCTCCTGAACATCTTCCTTGGGGACTTCGACAACCACAATCATTACACCCTCATGGACGGCTGGAAAAACTTGCTGATCGTCAAAGATGCGCGACCAGACCTGTACGATGGCCTATATCAATCAATCCTGGCAAGTGTGTCGATAATGGATGCCAGCATCACCAACATGCGCGAGTACCTGAACGAGATTGACAACCTGCCTCAGGGGTTGGGAATAGTTCTGCCCAAGGCCGAAGACGCATACTACGAAGCAATGGGGATCAAGGGGGGGATGAAATGCGGAAAGTAATGGTGATGAAGAAGAAATTTGATACCGCCCATATTCATTTTAAGTGGGTAGACGACTATGAAGGATTGTTCCACTGTTGGGGTGTTAATTACGAAGAGCTTGAATCAGGTCCTGGTAATTACACTGTTGCTGTCGTTGAGAAAAGCGATGGGACAATAACAACTGAACCGCCATGGTATATCAGATTTTTGAGTGGGGAGGTTTAGCGATGACAGACGCAGACGAACTGGAATACCTGTTACGAAGGCGCGGAGCAATGCAAACAACCCTACTCGACTACCTCTACGCGCCCAGAACCAATAATTACAACGTGTCCGAGGCCGAAACCCTCCGCGAAAACATTGCCGTCATCGACAGGCTGATTTTAGCACTCCGAGAGAAGATAGATGGATGAAGAGAGAGGGGAGAGACAAATGACAGACGCAGACGATTTGAAATATCTGCTGGATAAACGAGCAGCAATATACACCACACTTAAAAACATACTCTGCGAGCCACAGGGCAATTCCTACTATGTCCGCCTCGCAAACACATTGCGTAATGAACTTTACGCAGCCGACCGGGGAATTGCAGTACTCAGGGGGAAGATAGATGAATGAGCGCAAGTTCGACGATGAAGTTGAGCGTAGGCGGTGGGCGCACTTCTGGCGTAATTACTACCGAGTGCAGGCATTGCCCCACGTAACGCTGGAAGAGACGCTACAGCATATCAGGACGGCGTTCAAGGGGCATGTGGGAAAGGGGGCAAGCTGGAACGATATGCCGTACAAGAATTACAGGACATATCGGCTGGTCAATCCGGGCTTTGGGATGCCCACGGAGCAAATATGGTAACGGAAAAGCAATATCTAAACGCTGTAGCATCGCTAGGTTGCATGGTCTGCGGCGGGCCGGCTGAGATCCACCATATCCGGCAATTCGCGGGAATGGCGCAACGGGCGAGTAACTGGCTAGTAGTTCCGCTCTGCCCTGAGCATCACCGAACCGGCCGAAATTCAATCCACAATAACACGATGAACGAAGGGGCATATCTCGCCCAAACTATTGAGAAGGTGGTCAACTTACTGGCCCGGAGGAAATGATGGATCTACTTGATGACCTGTTGCTCGATGTGGAGCCAGCCGAAGAGCAATGCCTCGGCACAGTCTATCGAGCAAGTGTGTCGTTTTATCTTACCGCAAGAGGCTTTGCCCAAACAGTAAAGTTGAACAAACTTAAAAAGTTGTCCTGCCCAGGCTGTAAATATTGCGGGTGGGAAAATGATACCCTCTCTGAAGTAAATAAGGACTGGCCGATATTGGGTATGGATAAAGTTGAAGACCAGAAACTGTACACCCTTGGAATGTGCAATGTAACAACGGATTGGGAATCTGGGATAGTAGACGGATGGGATTTAGAACTGGTTGAGTATGTGCCAGATGATAACAATGGAGAGAAATAATGTTCAAACCAGCAAAGAAAGAGAAGTTAAAATGTCGCCTCGCAATCGAAGGACCGAGCGGCAGCGGTAAATCACTATCATCCCTGCTCATCGCACGGGGGCTGGTCGGAGAAGAGGGGAAGATCGCTTTGATTGACACGGAGAAGGACAGCGGAAAGTTATACTCAGATATAACCCCATTCGACCATGCCGCGCTCGATGAGCCGTACACCCCGGAGCGATACATTGCGCTGATTCAGATGGCAGAGAGGGGCGGGTACGACTGCATCATCATCGACAGCATGAGCCATGAGTGGGTTGGAACAGGCGGTATTCTTGAGATACACGATAAGATGCCGGGAAATAGCTGGATCAACTGGGGGAAGTGTAATCCTCGCCACGAAGCATTCCTGAACGCCATGCTTAAATCTCCCTGCCACATCATCGCAACCATGCGGAGCAAGCAATCCTACACGCAGGAGGCAGACGGCAACGGTAAGCAGCAGGTCAAAAAGCTCGGCATGGCCCCACAGCAACGTGATGGAATTGAATATGAGATGACTGCTGTACTCAAAATGGACGTATCGCATCAGGCCGAAGGTGACAAGGACCGCACCGGATTGTTCCCTGTCGGACAGTGGTTCACTCCATCGGTTGACACTGGAAAAGCACTTGGCGCATTTTTGGACGCAGGAGTGGCCCCAGAGACGAAAGCGGATGAACCCAAGCCACCCTACCCGAATCCACAGAACGACGCGCCAGGTGGCATTGTAGGCCCTGGAAATGGCAATTCCGACATGGCCCCTGTTACATCCGAACAGCTTGACGTGTTAGAGTCCGAAATGAGGGCAAGGGGGGTCATCCTCGAAAAGTTTATGGAGTACGTCGAGAAGGTAGCGGCAGTCGGCGCGTTGAGTGAAATTCCTCAAGGCAAACTTCCTACTATCATGGCGGCTGTCATGCAAAAACCACTGGTCAAGGCATGAAGATAATCAACGTCGATCAGGGATCACCTGAATGGATGTCGTATAGGGCCGGTCTTCCGACGGCAAGCAAGTTTTCCGAGATAGTCACAACCAAGGGGGAGCCAAGCAAGAGCCGGACTAAATATCTCTACCAACTGGCAGGGGAGAAGATCACCGGCAGCAAGGAAGAATCATACCAGTCAGCGGCGATGTCACGCGGAATCGAAATGGAGGCAGAGGCAAGGCTTCTCTTCTGTATGTTGCATGACGCAGAAGTTCAGGAGGTCGGACTGTGCATTGAGGATAATGGACGATGGGGGTGCAGTCCTGACGGGTTGATTGGTGACAACGGCGGGATTGAGATCAAATGCCCTCAGTTGGCTACTCAGGTTGACTATCTCCTAACCGGGAAAATTCCATCGACATATTATCAGCAGGTTCAGGGCAGCATGTTCGTCACTGGGCGCGAATACTGGTGGTTTGTCTCCTACTATCCAAGCATGAAACCGCTGATGATCAAGGCCGAACCTGATGCCAAGTTCCACGCTGCGTTAAAAGCTGAACTGGTGAGGTTTTCAGAGGAACTTGGAACCATCGTCACGAAACTGCAAGAGGTGTCGTGATGACTATCGCAATGCCGGGGACCGTAGCAACTGGGCGCAAGGCGGCGAATGCGGAGCGGGTCAAGCGGGCGAAGGTGGCGCTGGCGGCGTGGATACCGAAGGGCACGGATGGGTTCAGCCTGAACACCCTCGATACCGATGTTCTGGGGTTGATGGTAGACCTGCTGCACTTCGCCCACAAGTCCAAGCAGGATGTCAAGGAGTTGCTCGACCTGTCTAAGACTAACTTTGATATGGAGTTGGGGGAGGTGAAGGTATGAAAAAAGTGGTGGACAAGAACGGAGTTGAGATTGTTGCAGGACAATTGGTACGTGTGCATCAGGACGATGGGGTGGGCACAGCCAAAGTGGTTGAGGTATTAAGGGAGAATCCCACGGTGCTTGAACCTGGGTTCTGGGTTGATATTGATGGGGGTGATGGCGTTGAGGGTATGATGTCCTATATCCTTGAGGTAATACCTGCTGAGGTGGAGCCATGATAGTGACGTACAGGGTTGTCAGGGAATGGCTATGCCCCGCATGTGGAAGCCTGAACAGTACGTTTGAAAGTGATGTGGAAGAGGATGGATGCGCGGTGTGTTGGAAATGCGTTACTGAATTTGAAAACTTTGAAGAAGAGGTGGAATAATGTTCAATCAATTTACTGGCATAGGCAATTTAGCGGCGGACCCTGAATCACGATCAACCGCCAGCGGCACACAGGTAGCAAATTTCACCGTCTGCTGCGATTCAGGCTACGGGGATAAGAAGGTCACGGAGTTTGTGCGGTGCGTGGCCTGGGCCAAGACTGCGGAACTGGCTGTATCGTATCTCCACAAGGGGAGCAAGGTGCTGATTCAGGGCGAGATGAATACCCGGAAGTGGACGGACAACAACGGGGTGGATCGTTACTCGACGGAAATTACAGTGCGGGAACTGAAGTTTCTCAGTCCCAAGTCCGAGCAGCAGGAGCAGAATACCTTCCCCGATCCTCCTAGCGGAAACGATACTGGCGAGGATGTGCCCTTTTGATTTATCTGTTAATATCAACTATTTAGGTGTATAATGGTCGTCTATCACGTTTGCAGCAGCAACAAACTCCGCAAGTACGTTGAGGCTGGCGGTATCAGTCCCCCGGTCAGAGCGTGGGAGAATGTCGAGCAGGCCGAGCGGTTTTCCAAGAGCACTGGGCGGCGGATAATTCTCAGGCTGAAGTTCCCCAATGACGCTCAGAAACTCGCCGGTCATTTTGGGCAGGCCAGGGTGTTACATCAAAAATTACCGTTGGGGTCGTTTTGATCGCCTAACCTGCCGCTACATTCAAACCGATTTCCCGCCGACCGTCGAACAACTGATTGCAGTCGGCGGCTGGGAAATCGGCGGGGGACAATGGGTTGGGGGTGGGGGATGAGCGAGGTACAATATATAGCGGTGTGTAGGCGAAAAGGTGTTGCGTGTGTTAGGAAAATTTGGTATAATATAGGCGCAACCAAAAATGGAGGGATGGCCCCCTTCGTTGACCTATCCGGTTGCGTCCTATAAACCCACGGGTATCAGAAATGAACAAAAAATTGTTCCAAAAGAATGGCTTCTCACCAGGGGCCGGTAAGCAAGGAAGAGGCGGTCTAGCCTCCGTGGGTGCTTATCCTGGTGGGAAGTCATTTTTTTGTTTGGAGGGGCAATGGCTAAGAGAAAGGCGTTATCAAAAAAGGTGAGATTTGAGGTCTTTAAGCGTGATGGGTTTAGGTGTGCGTATTGCGGCAGCAGTCCTCCGAAGGTGATCCTTGAGGTTGACCACTTGATACCAGTCTCTGCCGGGGGAGACAATGACGACAAAAACCTGATAACGTCTTGTTTTGACTGCAACCGGGGGAATGGTGCGGTGCAGTTATCTTCAGTAACCCCATCAATGGCAGACAATCTAAAGCAATTAAAGGAGAAAGAAGCACAGATCAAGGGTTATCGGGACTTTCTCAAGAAAATAAAGGAAAGAGAATCGGCTGATGTTGAAGCTGTAGCAAAGATATACAGGGACTCATTTCCGGGATGGATACTGTCGGATGGTTTCAAAAAAAGAAGTTTGAAAAAGTTTTTGGAATTACTGCCGCTAGATGAGGTGGAAGATGCGATGGACCTTGCAATCAGCAGAATGGACGACAAGGACGACGCAATAAAATACTTCTGTGGTATCTGTTGGAGATCAATCAAAAATGAACACTGATATCCGCATTTCCACCAACCTAGTAAAACACCACAAAATCAAGCGGCTCATCCGTCAAACTGGGTACGAGGGGTTTTACAGCCTCATCTGCCTGTGGACCTACGTTTCGTTAACGGCCGTTAACGGCCGCCTGACGAACATGGACGCGTTAGACATTTGCCTTGCAGCGGAATGGGCTGGTGACGACTGCGAGGGGTTCGTGAAGGTGCTTGCCGACCTCCGATTGATCGAAAAAGACGGTGATGATTACGTGATTCACGACTGGCAGCAGCATAACCCGTGGGCCAGTGATGCCAAGAATAGGGGAGACAAGGCCAGGTTTAGCCGGATGGCTCAGACACATAATGCCCTGTATTTAGAGCTAAAAAGCAAGGGATATGTGGCTATCACGGCGGAAGAGTACGGGGCACTAATTAACGACGTTCAACGGTCGTTAACGATTGGCCAACGAAACGCAAGCGACGCGCTGGCTCCTTCTCCTTCTCCTTCTCCTTCTCCTTCCATCCTACCTACCAAGGAAGAATTTGTTATAGGGGATGGGGTTGTTCCCTCTGGTGGGGAGGGGTGGATCAACACAGCAACCGGGGAAGTAGTTGAAACCCCGTTCGGGTGATTCTATGTGCATACTGCGTGATTATCAGAATACAGCCGTTTCCTCAGCCCGTGAATCAATCGTGTCTGGCCATAAGCGGCCCTTGATCGTCCTTCCCACCGGCAGTGGCAAGAGTTTAATCTACGGAGAGATAATCAACCTGGCGGTAAGTAAGGGTAAAACCTGCCTGTTCCTGGTGCATCGGCGGAACCTCGTAAGGCAATTCGCTGAAACCCTGGATAAGCATTTCGGCATCACGGCAGGGGTGATAATGGCAGGGGAAGAGTTTATCCAAGGGAATCAGGTCTATGTCTCCACTGTCCAGACCTACCATCGCCGGATGCAGCTTGACGAGTTGCAATACAACCATTTCTTCATTGATGCCGATATCGTTCTCACCGACGAAAGTCATACCTCAATATCCAAGCGATATCAGGATATTTACAGCGCCTATCAGGACAAGGTGATCATCGGAACCACTGCCACTCCGGTACGTGCTGACGGCAGAGGGCTGGGCGAGATATACGACGACCTTATCAGTATTATTGATGTAGGCGAATTAACTGAGAAAGGCTATCTCTGCCCTGTCAAATATTACGCTCCGACTGAGATAGATTTGTCGAAAATCAAGTTGGAGATGGGCGATTACGACAAGAAGGCTATTGGCGCAAAGATGGACAAACCCAAACTGGTTGGGGATGTCGTGCAGAACTGGCTGAAACTGGCAGAGAACCGGAAGACCATCGTTTTTGCGGTCAACGTCAAGCATTCCATCCATTTACGAGACGAGTTTATCAGGGCAGGAATCCCCGCAATGCACTTGGATGCAAAGAGCGGAGACGACGAAAGGGAGTACGCGTTCAAGGAAATGGATGAGGGCCGGATCAAGGTTATCTGTAATGTCGCCTTGTATATCGAGGGCATGGATGTGCCTGATATCTCCTGTGTTGTCATGGCAAGGCCGACAAAGAGCCTGGGCCTGTTCAGGCAGTGCGTAGGCCGTGGGTTGCGTCCTTCTCCTGGCAAAGAGAACCTTATCCTGCTGGACTTTGCCGGGGTGATATCTGAACACGGGTACATTACCGACCCTGTTGAATGGTTTCTTGATGGGAATGAGAAGGCATGGAAGAAGAAGGAGCGGGAGAAGAAAGACAAACAGCCTATGAAGTGCCCGACTTGTCACGCAATCTTTGAGGCAACTACACATTGTCCTGACTGCGGAAGCGAGATGAAGAAATTCGGCAGGAAGGTCGAGGCAGTTGATGGGGAACTGGTTGAGCATAAAGGAAAAAAGTCGTTTTCTCCTGCTGAAAAGAGGCGATGGTTCGGGATGTTTGAATGGTATCGACGGCAGAAAGGGTACAAGTCGGGATGGACGGCATGGAGTTACAAGGACAAAACAGGCGTATGGCCGAGGGGAATGGATAGCGTTTCACCGATTGAACCTGACGAGACTTTCTTTAACTGGATAAAATACACGAATATCAGAAAAGCAAAATCCAAAGGAACAACATGAATATAGAACAAGTAAAAGAGTCCGCAATCGGGAGATGGCCGGGGATTTATGCCTCTCTTGGGATTGAGGTTGGTGACGGACGGCATACAGCATGTCCAGTCTGCGGGACCGACAAAAAGCATTTCCGGTTCGATGACAAGGCCGGGGCGGGAACCTGGATATGTACCTGCGGGGCCGGGGATGGATGGGAGTTGGTTCAAAAGGTACTCGGGTGCAACTTCATGGAAGCGATTGAACAGGTTTCCCCGCTTGTCGGTGCAATACCCATATCGGCAAAAACCAAAGAGAACACGATAACTCCTGAGAAATTGAGGGAGATTTTCACCTCGTCCATGCCGATTCAGACGACAGACCCGGCGTACAAGTATTTGACCAAGCGGGGGTTGAGTAAGATACCTGGGGTATTGCGCTATCATCCGGCCTGTTGGGAATCAGAGACAAAGCAGAACCAGAAAGCCATGCTTGCCGTGTTCACCGGGGCCGATGGCGTGGCGGTGACGATGCACAGGACATACATCGACGCTGCCGGGGATAAGTTGCGGCTGGAAAGTCCCAAGAAAATTCTCCCGGCGATAAAGAAAATGACAGGAGGGGCGGTGCGGTTGTACGAACAGACCGAAATGCTTGGAGTTGCTGAAGGGATTGAAACGGCAATCGCGGCATCCGAGATGATCGGCATTCCGGTATGGGCTGCGCTCAGTTCTTCCCTCTTGGAAGGGTTTGAGCCACCTATCGGAGTCAAGACATTGGCGATAATCGGGGATAACGACACGAATTACGCGGGCCAGAAGGCGGCATACTCCTTGGCGCACAAGCTGTCAGTTCGTGGCGGAATTGCTGTCACGGTGTATCTCCCTGAGAAACCTGGGCAGGATTGGAACGATGTTTTGGTGGAAGAAAACAATCGCGTAAAATTGGAGGTATAAGATGTACTACATAATCACGAACAACCAAGCAATATTCTTCAATAACCGCGAGGCAGCGGAGGATTTTCAGGAGACTAATTACTACCTCTGCACCGGCGATGTTCGGCGTGTACCTACAGGGGCAGAGTATTACTCAATCTCCGATTTAAGCGGGATGGCCAGGGCAATCTTCTACGACGAAAGCGCCGAAGAGGGAAGAAAAATAGAGGTAGAGGCATGATCACACAGGAAAGATTAAAAGAGGTTTTGGATTATGACCAAGACACTGGGAAATTTAGGCGGAGGACTAGCGGGCCAGGAAGGTCGAATGGATTTGAGGCAGGTTGTATTAACCCTGAAGGATATCGTCAGATCAGTATAGGCGGCAGGTCATACAAAGCACATCGCCTCGCCATACTCTACACCGATGGATATATGCCGGAAAATCAAATTGACCATATCAACCGGGACAGGGCCGACAATCGCCGGGTTAATCTCAGGGAGGCATCACACCAATGCCAGGCGAGGAATAGTAAGATGAGGATGGATAACACCTCTGGGATAAAGGGGGTGTATTGGCACAAAATAGCAGGAAAGTGGCAAGTCCAGATAGCGGTCGAAAGGCATGAGAATAGCCTCGGGTATTATGATGACATTTTAGAAGCCGCCTACACACGATATGCAGCCGAGCAGTGCTTAGGCTTCCAGGATTGTGAGATCACCTCATCCGCAAAACAGTACATCGACTCTGTCAAGGAGGTGTAGCGATGGCATATTACTCAAATAGTTCAGAGGGCTACGTATTTGACGAGCAATGCAGCGAGTGCATCCATACTGACGAAGAGGCGATGTGTCCTGTTGCGTATATCCAAATGACCTACAACTATGACCAGCACGGCAAGGGCCAGGAAAAGTTGAAGGAAATCATGGATATCCTGGTGGACAACAAGAAAGGCTGCATGGTCAAACCGTGGATAGACAAGCTGCGGGGCAAGGTCAAGCCAAAGTGTCTGAAGAAAAAACTGGTGTTTGGCGATGACGAGCAGATTGAGGCGATTCGGCAACTGGACTTGCTCAGTTAGGCAATCCCCGCAAATAACCACCATATGCGGTGTTTACAGTTGCACGATCATACAAAATGTGGTAGAGTCGTGGATGATGGATGGAGTAGAACATTAACTCATTGATGGAGGGTGAAATGAAATTTGCAATCGGTATTTTATTGATGTTCGCTGGTGCTTGTCTGGGCGCTTACGTTGGTGTTTGGGTATGTTTCATAGGCGGTATTGTTGATGTGGTTACTGAGATACGAGCGGTTGACTTGTCGGCAATGAATGTGGCTATCGGGATTGCCAAGGTGTTTTTTGCTGGTGTAGCCGGGTGGCTGTCGGCAATTGGATTGATTCTCCCAGGGTATGTGATGGTTCAAAGCTCATAATGTACTACGAGATGATCCAGAACAAGCCCCACTTCACCCGCGCCAAGCGAGGCACCAAAGTACCAGATGGCAAGACTCATTACTCCATAGCCTACCGATTCCCGGATGTGGCTGAGATTGCATGGCATACTCAGGGGTGGCCTAGGTTGGGGCATATCATAAAACCTATAGAGGTGACAAAATGAAAGAGCAAGCGACAGAGTTGGAGTATTTGCGATGGTTCGTAATTAATGCCGATTTCGGTCCTTCTCATGGTGATGTGGTTTATTACATGAACCGGGATTTTATGAACGAAACCGGCAAGGAACTCCCAGAAGGATGGGGTGAAGATGAGGAATAACCTGCCATGAGAACGTACATCCTAGCACTCAAATACTGGCTACAGGGCGATACGTGGGATGAGGCTGTGGCTTATGCCAAGGTTATAACTCGGAGGTGGTGATGGGAATATCAAGAGAGGCGTGGATAATCGTAGGATTGCGGGCGGACGAACTGTCAGGGTTTGATTCGGGCGAGGTTGATGGGATGGACATTGACGGTGATGTGTTTACGCTGTGCGACCCTGAATACGACAACAGCGATGACCGCATAGATGGATTCGCGTACAAGGAGGCTGACCCATTCGCTGAGTTTACGTGGGATGAGGTAGAGGTGCAGAAACTCAGGGATAAGTTCAAGGAGGTCACGGGGCATGATGCGAAGGTGTATCTCTCAATGTGGGTGTGCTGATGGCAGAGATACCGCATGAGGATTGCAAGCGAGGCCGGTTTCAGTTCGACAGCGAGAATTGGTATATGACCATAGCCGAAACCTCCATCCAAGCGCATTTCCCGGCTGAGGGCAGTTATGAAAATAAGGATATCAAGGCACTGGTCAACGCATTGTTTCGCATGATGACTAAGGTCAGGTGTGGGGAGGTGCTAACGTGGTCAGAGATTGCTGAGAGGCTTACGCGCTCGGGTGTTGGGCACCACTGTATTACGGACGCAATTGCCAAGTCGATTAGGGATTGCACGAAGGAGGGATGATGCTCACAGAGAAACAGACCGAAGCCGTGAAAGCCTATGAAGCATCCAATCACAACGAGCACGAAGCGGCTCGGACCATCGGCATTGATGCCAAGTCGTTGCGGGGTAGGCTGTGGGGTGCCGCAAAGGCAGGATGGCCGGTAGAGCCGAATCGCTTTGTAGAGCAGGCCCCAGTTGGGTTTGGCCTCACCAAATCCACCTTGCAAATCAACGGAGACGGCGATGTGGTGCAGCGGTGGGATCGCGTGTCACCAATCCTGTCAGAGATTACGCAAGAGTATTTCAACCAGCGGATACCTGCTGCGCCGGTCCAGGTTGCCCCCACTGATACAAACTCTGCTCTGCTGCTGGAATGGCTAATCCCTGACCATCATCTCGGGCTGCTGGCATGGGCTGCGGAGACTGGCGCAAGTTATGACCTCAAGATTGCAAAGACGCTGATGGTCAACGCGGCAAGGGCGATATTCTCACACTGCGGTCCGGTTGAAGAGGCGGTTATATTCGGCGGAGGTGATAATCTCCATTCTGACAATCGCAGCAACCGGACGGAGAAATCAGGCCATATCCTCGACGTAGACAGCCGGTACACCAAGACGGCATGGATAGGCTATGAGACATGGACAACGGCGATTGATATAGCTCTCCAGCAGGCCAAAACGGTGCGTGTGGTGATCGTATCAGGCAACCATGACCCTATGAGCGCAATACACCTGTGCATGGTCCTGGCAGCGCATTATCGCAACGAGACACGGGTTGTGGTGGACACGTCCCCGGCGAAACATAAGTTCTATCGCTGGGGCCGGAATTTCTTCATGGCCTCGCACGGCGATACCGGATCGAAGCGCCTTGCATCCTACATGATGAACCACATTATCAGGAACAACCTGACCGGCATCGAGCGGATGTATGTCAGGGCGGGGCATCTCCACAAGAGGGGACGCACTACCCCGGCAGGGCTGACTGAAGAGGATGGGGTGATTGTTGAGTTATTCCCTACTCTTGCCCCGGCTGACGCTTGGGCGGCTGAAGAGGCGTATAGCAACGTGCGGGCTACTGTTGCGAACCTATGGCATCGGGAATGGGGGCAACGGTCAAGGATTGAACTGGGCATAAAGGAGTTGATGAGTGAGCAATAGGAATACCAAACTCAAGCAATTCTCCCAGATCCCCCAGCCTAAACCTCCGAAGCGAGATCGCCCGTGGATTGTTGAAGAAAGGTTTACCGACGAATATGTGGGAGAGATGAGCAGTTGGAATTGTTGCCCAGATTGGGTCAACGACGAATGGCGGGTGCGTGGCAGCTATTTGGATGAGTCGATTGCTGGTGCTGCGGCTGAACAATTTGGCAAGCAAATTACCGGAGGCCACATGGAATACCGTGTGCGGCACAGGGAGGATGGGGATGAGTGTTTGCATGAAGAATGACAGGCTTGACGATTTGATGGGTTGTCTGAATTTGGAGTGGGACAAGGCCAACGAGTTTAACCTAACCGAAACTCAGCGCATGATAGTTGAGGAATGCGACCGGATAAAGGTCATGCTACTTCAGAAGAACCGCAAGTACGGTGACAGTGCGATCCATCCGGTACGATGCTTCAGCAGGGCCAGTCCTATTGAGCAAATCAATATCAGGCTCGATGACAAAATTTCCCGGCTGATGTCAGGGCAGGAAGATGAGGACGAGGATGTGGAGGATGATTTGATGGGGTATCTGGTGCTCAAACGGGTGGCGTTGCGATGTGCCAAGGAGAGATGATATGACACTCTGGACCATAGGGATTTTGTTTACGTGGGGATTATGCCTGGTGGATGAGACAGATGATGCCCCCTGGTATCAGGAGGTGGGAGCGGCATTGATGATCGCTGCACTGTGGCCTCTATGCCTTGGCGTTGTCCTGGGGCATAAACTGAAGGGCGAACCGGATGATTGAACTAGCCTGTCATTACTGCCATGCAACCGTAGCCGTAATAGCCAAGGGGAAGCGCGACAAAAACGCGGTGCATCTCTGCGGGGAGTGCGCTCGGCAGCGGGTGGGGATTGAGAAGGGGACGGCTGAGGTGCGGTCCTGTGGGGTGGTTGATGATCTATTCAAGATGATGGGGATGCGGAAATGATGGACACATGCGGATGCGGTAAACCGGCTAGATATGTGGAAAAGGCAGATGGGGAGTTTATTGGGTCGTGTAATAAATACAGAAGGTGTCCATCGTGTCAAGACCTTGAAAAAAAGATAGGGGTGTTGACTGCGGCATTAAATGAGTATCGGCAGGCGATGGAATTAACCCGGCAGTACGTGGGGTATATGACTCTCCCGGCGATTGAGGGGTGGAGTTGGTACGATGCCGACCAAAAAGCGAAGGAGGCGTTGGCAGAATGATAGCAATCATAAACAAAGGCGGACCAGCAGGCGGCGTATGCACATACACAGTGGGGATTAACCGGGATGTTGTTACGGAGTTCCAGCACGACAGGCGCAAGGGGCTGGCACGGTGTTTGCGGGATGCTGCTCGGGCTGTGGATCTGGTAGAGGCGAGGAAGAAATACAAGGGTGATGATCCGTGGATTCTCCAGGCTGTCAGCATACGCGATAGCCTGGATTGGTGACTTGCCGCCTTCCGGGATGGTCAGCGGCAATGGGGTGGCAGGGTTATATTTCAATATCAGACAGAGGTTCCTCGACGCAGTAGAAGTAATTATTTTGATACTGCCCGTTTCCGCTGTCTCCCCATGTTTTCTCTTTCCAGTCAAGGCGGCAATTGACAATCTTCTCGGCAAGTTCTGTGGGTAAATTCCGGTTAAATGCTCCATCTGCGTAGTCGATAACGTCCCGGACCATCCCGGCTTTGTCTTCGGGTACATATTCGCTTCGTGCTGTGTCGTAAACCGCTTCGTACAATTCCAGTGCTTTCATCACATTTCTCCTTGAGTAAGTTAATCAGCATCTCCACAGGGCGCGGGATCTTCCTACGCCCCATCTCATAGCCTTCGATGGTCCGCCTGCTTACGCCTAGTTTATCTCCTAATTCGGCGGTTGTGAGGTTGAGGGCCTTGCGGATATCTTTTATCTCTTGGGGCGTCATAATGCAATCCTCAGCATATGATGCTTTATTCTCTCATCTTGATACTTGATGGCTTCCTTGGCATTCTCTACGGTTATCTGCCCGTATTTTTCCAGGCAGTCTTTGTGCGCGAGAACACATGCCTCTTTATGTAAGATTCTTTCCTTGATTTGTTCATCGGTGTCTCTATGCGGGGAAACCAAGGAGTAGTGTTTTTTGCTATAGTAGCGCATATCATCCTCCATGCCGGGAATCCGCCCGGCTAGGTTGGGTTGGGTTAGTTTACTCTTACTGCGACATGAACATCTGAATATCTCTCATTATATACTTCCCCTGGGTCGGCCAATTCAATTTTAGAGTGTATTGAGATAACGCAATATTCTCCGCCGTCAAAACGACCAACCAGCGCAAAATTTGCATCACTTTTCTTCGTGTTCTTCTCAGCCATTGCCCGGTTTGACTTGAATATTGCCTTCATGGTTTCACCTTGATTGATTGTTTCGCCCTGCTTGGGCTCTTCAACTTGATCGCGTATCGCAGACAATCGGGTGGAATGTCAATCCCCCTTCGGCTTCTCGATTAACTTCCGCTTTAGCTTCCGGCCTCGCTCCGGGTCAATCTGGCTTACTCTTGATTTAACAGTACGTCATTGGCGTAGCGATGTCAAGAAGAAATGCGAATTATTTTTCATCGTGTGAATTATTTTTCATAGCACAATATATAGCGGTTTGTGTTGCACGATACTACCAGATGTTGTATAATGGGGTGATTAGGAGTTGGTGTAGACTCCTTGATCCTGCTCCGGGTGGTCCGGGGTTGGGTCGTCTTCGATAGCCTGGTCCGCTATATGCGCCCCGGTGTAAAAGCCGGGGTTGCAGAATGAGGTGAGATGCCAACGATACTTGATAGTCATCAGGTCGATATGATCCTAGAAGCTGAGGAAATAGAGCGTGAGTCTCCCCAGGATGCCGAGATGGAGGCAATCAAACGGTATGCCCAGGTGGAGTTTGCCCTGCTGAAAGAAATGGTGGGCGAGGATGTGCTATTTGGGGAGTGTGCTCGGTTCCTGCGGGTGATGGTGGATAGGGCTGAGGCTTGCGATGGGCTTGCTGAGAGCGATAATTAGGATAACGAGATGATTACACAAGAACGCTTGCGCGAGATTTTGGGCTATAACCCGGATGAAGGAAAATTCCGGTGGAAGATATCGCCTGCTAGGAACACCCCGGCAGGGTTTGAGACTAGTTGCCGGGATACTTGTGGGTATATCAGAATTAGGGTTGATGGGAAGATGTATCCAGCACACCGTCTAGCGATTCTGTATACAGATGGATATCTCCCGGAAAATGAAATTGATCACATCAATAGGATACGGACGGACAACCGCCGAGTGAATCTCCGAGAGGCATCGCGGCAATGCCAAAACAGAAACTGTGGAATGCGGAAGGACAATACATCTGGTGTAAAGGGCGTTCTCTGGCACAAGCGGGCTAAAAAATGGTACGCTCAGATCAGAGTTGACAGCCGCGCAAAATATCTGGGGTCTTTCGATTCCATCTTAGAAGCAGCCTACGTTCGTTTTGCAGCAGGGCAGTGTCTTGGGTTCCCTGACTGTGATATCTATTCATCCGCCAAGCAGTATATTGATATGCATAAAGGTTGTTCTGTTTAATTGAGTATTTTTTTCTTTGCTGCCTAGCAAATAAAGGTATTGCATAGATAGTTAGGTTATGGTATAATAATAGGGATGAAACGAAAAGCGACGATAATTTGTTGCTGTGATGCCGCCGGTAGGCGATGCCAGATGTGCGGCAGATTCGATAGGGTCAAGCCTACCAGGATATACAAGGTGGACTGGCCGAGAAAGCAAAAAATCCGATGGAATCAGACGAGCTGACAATGGCGAAGAAAGAAGCGGCATGCCCCAAGTGCGGCAAGAAGTATGATGTATCGGGAATCCTTAAATCCCCCGGTCACTCCACATATATCGACTGCTCTGCCTGCGAGGTGGAGTTCGCCCCTGTTATGCTGGCTGATGGGGAAATCAAGAACAGAACGTATCGGCGGTAGACCATCAAAGATTTAGTCGATATATTCAGCGACCTGCCTGACGAACCAATGAATGAAACAGGCCGGGACTATGCTCATGATCCGTTGGACGATGTAGACGGTGACGAGTGGACCCGGTTTAGGAATGACTGGGAGCGTGAGGACTGATGCAGATAGGTAAAGGCTCAATCTATACACGATACCCCAACGATGCCTACCGGGACAATTACGAGAGGACGTTCGGGCGCAAGGAACAGACCCCTGCCGCCATTGTGAGTGACAGTATGCCTGGGTTGAGTGATGATGAGGCATGGGATGAGCAGTGGAGCGTGATTGCCGGGTTGTATGTTGATGGATACGAGGACGACAGACTATGAGGCCGGACCTCAATGAGACAATGACCGTTGCTGAGGCTCTCGCCTGGGTTGAGGATGTGTTCGATAGGGTAGATGCTCCGGGATGGTACGGCCAGGTATATTCTACGTGCGATATCCCGATGAGTGATGCACCAGCCAACCAAGGATTGAACGCTGAGACAGTCATACGCACACAATCGGGCGAAGATGCTGCATGTGCTGGTGAGGGTAGATGCGACCACTCAATTATAGGGATACTCAAGGCTGGTGATACGCTGACCGAGGATAAGGTTATGGCAATGTGGAGTAGATACCTGTTCTCTGCCTGTCCTGTGGTGTTCGGCAATGAGAACTATGGGATGGTCCCTGGCAATGTGAAGCGCCACCCCGATTACCTCAAGGCAATGAGCAAGAAGACATTCGACCTCACCTATAGCCAGAATCCGTGGGATGACCACGACCCCGGCGCGATCCTCTCCGAACGATACGAAGACCTGATAGACAAGGACTGATATGGTAGAAGAACTGATAGACATTTTGATGACAGTCGCCCCTGATAGGGTAGAACTGACACTGATGTGCCCAAGCTGCATGGCTCCCCTCTACACTGCTGGCGATTGTGTGGAGTGTGGGTTGAGGATGCCGCCAGAACGGTACAGTGAGACAATGCTCAAGGCCGGTGAGTGGATGAACGCTCAGGGCTACGGAGTGAAGGCATGACGAAGACGACCACCGCCAGCCCCACATGGACAACCGGCTACGCCCCTACGCCCTCGCTGAAGGTTTACACCCACACAATCAGGGTAAAGAACCCACAGTACGGCGCATGGTACAAGATGCCACAGATAGTGCGTGTGTATACCCCCCAGGGTAAGGATTGATGCAGACCATGACGGCACGGCGCAATAAGAAGGCATCCAAACAACCACGCCTACGCAAGCCAAGCCCCCAGCCTGCTATATCACCAGAAGAGCTAGACGCACGGCGCGAGACGCTGAAGAACATCGGCTCATGCGCCAGGAGAGGACGACCACCTATATATGAGACACCGGATGAACTACAGGATGCGGTTGACTCCTACTTCGACCAGTGCGAGGTGAAAGGGTTCCTCCCCACGGTAGCAGGACTGCAATACCACATCGGTATGTATTCCAAGGACATATGGAATGAGATTGAGAGACGCGGCGAAGAGTTTTCGGGTGTGTCAAAAAGCACACAGTTGAGAATGCAGGACTATAAGTTCCAAGCGGCAGCAGCAGGAGCGATGGACCGGAGCGTCTATATCTTCGATGCAGTCAACCATCACAACCACGTAAACACCCGGACTGAAAGCAAAAATGACAATCGCAACTCAGGTCGCACCGAGATCGAGGCCATATCCATCCGCCTAGTCAGTGCCCTGCCTCCTGTTCAGCCGGTGATCGAGTGCGAAGGAGCCCCATTGCCGCAAATATCCGCAACCACCGAGGACAGTGATGACGTGTAGCTCAGTATTATCAAGGCATGGCGCAAATAGAGCAACTGATTATATATCAGTCGTCCATGTTGCAGGGTCGTACTGCCTAACATATACAGGAAGCATTCTCAGGTTGCCCGCTATTGTCGGTATATCTGTACTGAGAGAGTGGCATTAATCGTTGTGAAATCGGTAGCCTGCAAAAATGGCTGTCGAGGTGGTTTTCACCCGGATTCGGGGGCATGTATGGGTCAGGATGATGGGCCAAAAGTCGATAGGGGGGGGTGGTCGGTTGCCGGTTGCGCCCCTTCGTATCATAGGGAGCGATTTATAAATTTCCGCTGAGTGAATTATGCCCGAGACACCCTTAGCGCAAGAGATGATTTCCAGGGCCGACGCGGACAACTTGCCACTCGACCACCCGATCAGGTTGGCGGCATTGGCATTTGAAGAGGCTGCGATGGGGATAATCACCGAACCCCGGACGCATACCACTAAGCAGTGCATGGGAAGTTGGGCCAAAGCAAGACGGCTATGGGCAGAGTATTCAGGATGCAACTTAATATAAATTTCCGCTGAGTCGTTTCAACCGTCCGATTTTAGCGGACAGTTCACTCGCCCCTTGTACACAGTGAGAATTGCAGAAACCCCGGATTGGAGAGCAAAAGTGGTGCGTAACAGGCCGACAGGATTAAGGAATAGGCTCAGTGTGTATATAATATACTCTACTACTAATGTACACACTGAGACTCTATCCGTCCGTTCTCCCAATTTTCGACCTGCCCTTTACCTTAGAAATGGCAGCTTCTCGGGCCGATCAACCGCCAATAGTGCGGCGAAGCAGACCCACCGTCCTTGCCTGGGGTTGGCCGCAAAGAGATGAGTGAACTAGCAGTAGACATCCCCGACAAACTTGCCTTCCTCTTTGAGCCTATGCGCTACAAGGTGGCAAAAGGCGGAAGATGTTCAACAAAATCGTGGAGTTACGCTAGGGCATTGCTGGCAATAGGCAGGGCGAGACAGACCCGCGTATTGTGTACCCGTGAAGTCCAGAAGTCGATCAAGGATTCGGTTCATCGGTTGCTGGCAGACCAGATTGAGAGGATGTGGCTGTACTACCACTACGAGGTCTTAGACTCCGAGATCCGGGGAAAGAACGGCACGATATTTAGTTTTTCAGGACTTTCGTCTCACACGGTAGACAGTATTAAGTCGTTTGAGGGCGTCGATATCTGCTGGGTTGAAGAGGCACAGGCTTTAAGCAAGCGGTCCTGGGATATCTTAATCCCGACCATTCGTAAAGATGGGTCAGAGATATGGGTCACGTATAACCCTGACCTTGAGACTGACGAGACGCATGTCAGGTTTGCCATTAACACCCCGGAGAATTGCATCATCGTCCACATGAACTACTCGGACAATCCGTGGTTCAATGATGTGATGGAAGCAGAGCGTCTTCATTGCCAGAAATTCTACCCGAAGGACTACCCGAACATCTGGGAGGGTAAATGCCGACCAGCCGCCGAGGGTGCGATTTACTACGATGAGATGCAGGCGGCACAGGACGAGGGCAGGATTTGTAATGTGCCATACGACCCGATTCTGAAGGTGCATGTGGTTGTTGACCTTGGCTGGAACGACACTCTTTCGATTGCGATGGTTCAGCGGAATTTAAGTGAAGTGAGGGTCATTGACTACCTTGAGGGCGACCATAAGACTTTGGACTGGTATTCGATCCAGTTAAAGAAGCGTGAATACAACTGGGGGGGGGTGTTCCTGCCTCACGATGGTTTTTCAGGGAATATAGCATCAGGTGGCAAGACTTGCGCTGATACGTTTACCGCTTTGGGATGGGTTGTGCCTGGTAGAGAGTCGATCATCGAGGTTGACGTTGAGGGCGGTATTCGACTTGCCCGAATGATGATGGCCCGGACGTATTTCGACAAGAAGAAGACCGGCAAGTTAGTCGAGCATTTGAAGCGGTACAAGAGGTCAATCAATCGCACCACACAAACCGCTGGTGCTCCGTTGCATGACGAGCACAGTCACGGTGCCGATTGTTTCCGATACATAGCCTGTAATGAGGGGTCCATGAGAAACGAGATGAAGCGACAGAGACGCATCCCCCCTCCGGTGAACTGGAGAGTTGCATGAAAGAATGTACGCTTGAAGTCTTTACAGGTTGGCTAGAGGAAATCTTCAATCAGCCTGCATGGAGAAGTAGAGCAGACAAGGAGATGGACTACATAGACGGCAACCAGTTAGACGCTGCCGTTCTGCTGGCACAGAGGGAGAAAGGTATTCCGCCTTCGATAGAACCGTTGATGGGGGGGGTGATTGACTCTCTGTGTGGGATTGAGGCGTTGAATAGACGGGATTGGCTGGTAGGTTCTGACAAAAAAGACAATGAAGGGGAGCAGGTAGCAGAGGCGTTCGCTTTCAAGTTGAACCAGGCAGAAAGAATGTCGAAGGCTGACCTGGCATGTTCCAAGGCGTATAAATCACAAATTTCAGTAGGACTGGGATGGGTAGAGGTTGACCGTGAACCGGACCCGTTTAAGTATCCTTATCGGTGTTTGCATATTCACCGGAATGAAATCTGGTGGGACTTCCTGGCGAAACAGGACGACTTATCTGATGCAAGATACTTAGTCAGGCGAAAATGGACCCCAGTTGACCAGGCAGTGTTGATGTTCCCCGGCAAAGAGAAGCTTATCAGGGGAGCGGTAACGAGTTGGCAGAGTGTTGATGCGCTGAGTTCTTACTTGACCGATGGGGGGTCTAGTACAGAACTTTCTATGGGTATCGAGCGCGGCTGGTCAATTGAGGAACAGGAATGGCGGGACGGGGTAAATGGCAGGGCATGTCTGTTTGAGGTCTGGTATCGGGTCTGGGAGCGGGCGTTGGTATTGAAGATGAGAGACGGGAGAATCTTGGAATACGACAAGAAGAATCCCCTTCATTTACAGGCCGCTGCCGTAGGTGTTCCACTGGTAGAAGCGAATATCAGTAAGGTCAGGCTGGCTTGGTTTCTTGGGCCTCATAGACTCTATGATGGTCCTAGTCCGTATAAGCATGGCAAGTTCAAGTACATTCCGTTTTGGGGCAAGCGAGAAGACCGAACAGCCGTCCCTTACGCGCTTGCACGGGGCATGATGTATCTGCAAGACGAGATCAACGCCAGGACAAGCAAGATGCAATGGATGCTTGGGGCTACTCGAACCATCCGAACAGAGGGCGCAGTCTTCGATACTGACGAAGTTTTCCGAAGTATGGTCGGCAGGAGTGACGCTGATATCATCCTCGACCAGACCGAAATGGCGAAACCTGGGGCGAGGTTTGAGATTGAAGACAACTCTGCCCTGACCCAGCAGCAATATGACCGCCTAGTGGACGCTAGAGAGGCCCTGAAGCGTGTTTCTCGCATTGCTGAGGCATACATGCAGGGGAACAAGGCTGGCATGGCTCCGGGCGACCTGAACCGCCTTGCAGAGCAATCTGTGCAGGGGCTTCCTGACCTGAACGATAACTTTGCTTTTGCAAGAGCTGAAGTTGGAGACGTTCTTCTGTCATTGCTGATAGAAGACACAATGGAAGAGGAAGAGGTCACCATCCCAGGCACCGCAATCAACGAATCGAAGACCATTGTCCTGAACAAACCTGAAGGCGATTTCCTGACCAACGATGTCCAGCGCACGAAACTGAAGGTCACGCTCTCAGAGGTTCCGAGTACCCCGTCTTACAAGGCGCAACAACTGACTTCTTTAGCGGAGATTGTCAAGTCGATGCCTGAGAAATACCAGGAACTTGCATTCCCCCATATCTTTGACTTAACCAACGCGCCGAACAAGAAGGAACTGGCCGAGGCTGTGCGAAACATGACCAATGCGCCCAATCCAGAGGTTGAAGCGAAGACAAGAGAGTTGGATATCAAAGAGAAACTTGCCGACGCGCAGATATCTTCCCTTGTCACCAAACAGGTCATCGACCGGATTGAGGCGATTTACTCAGCGGTCCAGGCTGGTGTCCAGATCGTCACCATGCCACAAGTCGTACCTGTTGCCGATCAGGTGTTGAAGTCATCTGGCGGTGAAGACATGGACGAAGACCCGATTGTCGCGCCTGTCACTGGAATGCAGCAAGGCGCGATTCCGGTCGATCCTGTGACAACTGACGTACAGCAGAACACATCACCGATGTTTCCCCCGAGAATACAAGAACCTGAGATAGCAACTCCGGTTGCGCCAGCACTTGAAGAGACGCAACCGACCGGGGGGGCTATGACTGGCATTGAGGCAGAAGGCGTTCAACGATAATTTAATCTCTATTTGCTGCCAGGGCGATATCTGGCATGGAGCGTAGCATGGAAGCAGAACAGTATTTTGAGAAGTTGGAAGGAGAATTGACCGACGAGCAGATGGCCCGTTTCTTGACGGGTAATGGCGATACAGCAATCGAGGAAACGCCAGCCCTCGACACTGAAGAGGTCAAAGAGGAAGAACAGAAGGAAGAAGTCAAGCCGGTAATTCTTGCCAAAGACGGTGTTCATACCATCGAATACGAGAAGTTGGTCGAGGCGAGAAATGACGCTAAGGCCGCGAAAGAAGAGGTCGAATCTCTGAGAAATACCCTTGCAGAGAGAGAAGCCCTTCTTGAAAGTCTGAAGGCTGCAAAAGAACAGGACGCAGCAACCGGCACGACCGAGGCCACGGATTCATTGAGGGAATCGGTTAAAGAGGACTTCCCGGAATTGCTGGAGTTGATGGAGCATAGCAACGCCAGTGTGGTCAAAGAACTCCGGGCAGAGATGGCGGAACTGAAGAAACAAATCTCCGCTGACCTCGCCCCGGTAATGAAGACCACGAACGACACGATTGCTGAGAAGCACTTCGGCACGATCAGGGATGCCCATAAGGACTTTGACGATATTATGGCAGCACCTGAGATTATGGAGTGGGTGGACAAACACCCCGGCCCGATCAAAGCAGCCTACATGAACATCATTGAGCATGGCACCGCAAAGGATGTGATTGACATGGTAACCGCATTCAAGGACGCACACCCTGCCCCCGTTGGCGATACAACGGATACAGTCGCCATGAAAGCAGCAGAGGCCGAGAAGAAAGCCACCGGAAAGTCTGTACCCAAAAGCCTGTCTGATATCCCAGCTGGAACGGCGGCACATCACGATGAGGCTGGCGCGATGCAGAATATGACTCCCGTACAACTGATGAATAAATTCGTCGGGAAATCGCCTAACGAAATAATGGAGTTTCTCGACAGAACTATAAGATGAAACCTAATGAGGTAACACAATGGCAGTAACATCTATTCCCTACGGCTCCGACCAGGCGCTCGTAACTCAGGCCGCTGGTCTGTTTACGGCATCAATGGCCAGATTGACCAAACTCAATCGTCTGACCGGCAATCTTCCGCAGCAGGCCGACGCTGAGAATAACCTGAAATTCCAGTCGAAAAGTTCTTTGCCGGTAGTTCGGGCAATGGATTTGACAAAAAGTGCTGGCGATGAGATCAAGTTTGACCTGATCAATCCTATTACCGGCAAGCCGATCATGGGCAACAAGGTCGCGCAGGGTCTTGGTAAGAATCTGACCTTCTCCGGCGACAAGCTGCACATCGACCAGGCCCGTTTCCCGATTTCTGCCGGTGGTGTTATGGACCAGCAGAGAACCAAATGGCAGCTTCGGTCCCTGGCCCGTGAGCAGTCTTTCAATCTCATGACCCGCTACGAGGACCAGCTTCAGCATGTCCACCTGGCCGGTGCCCGTGGTTTCGCCAATGATGTCGAGTGGGTTGTACCTTTGGCCTCTGATGCTGACTTTGCAAGTGTCTGTGTCAACACTGTCAAGGCTCCGACCTACAACCGTCATTATATGTCCACTGGTACGGGCATTGAGTATGTCGCTGCTGCTGGCAGTGAGATCACCATGGCCTCTACCGACCTGTTCAACATGGACGTTGTTGATGCACTGGCAACGACTATTGAGGAAATGGCTCTTGCACCGCCTCCGGTAGTGTTCAAGGATGACCAGATGGCCGCTGACGATCCTATCCGCGTTCTGCTGGTATCCCCGAAACAGTACAACTCGTTTGTGAAATCCACGCAGAACTCCATTTCTTACCGGACCCTGATGGCTAACGCGGTTGCCCGTGGGCAGATGGCTAAGAACCATCCTCTGTTCATGAACGATTCCCTTCTGTGGCGCGGCATTCTCATTGTCAAACTGCCGAAACCGATTCGCTTCTACACTGGCAATGAGCTTCTACACTGTACTTCTCTCACCAGTGATACGGAAATCTCCGGCGATTTGATCCCCGCAGCTTTCACTACCGCCTACGCAGTTGACCGCGCCCTGCTTCTTGGCGGCATGGCACTTGCTGAGGCGTTTGGAAAGAGCAAGCATTCCGGCGCACCGTACTTTTTCGAGGAAGAAGAAACAGATTTCAAGAACAACCTGGAAATCGTCTGCGGTCAGATCGGCGGCAAGTCCAAAATCCGCTTTGACGTAGACCACGGCGTGTCTGTTCAGCCTACTGACTTCGGCGTTATCGCACTTGATACCGTTGTAGCACTGTAATCTAACTGGAGAATTATTATGGCAACTGTAACAAAGAAAAGCATTGCAACTGAAACCCGTATCGGCGGGGTGCCGTGGGGTAACGCCACCATCCTGCACTACCCCCTTGAGACCACTTCAGCGGGCGTGTGGGCTGACTCTGACCTGACCACCGCCATTCAGGTAAACGATGTGCTTCGTCTCGGCATCCTCCCGGCTGGTCTGAAGATTTATGACTACATGCTCAACATCAGTGACGCGTTCACTGCTGCAACCACCGGAGCTATCGGTTTTGCCTATGTTGACGGCGTTGATTCTACCGCTGTCCCGCAGGATGCAGATTATTTCTGTGCCGCTACCTCCCTGGCAACTCAGGCGAAACTGCGGATGACCAATGTTGCGGTTCGTCCCGTCACCCTGCCGAAAGCCGCCTATCTTACCCTTACCTGGGCCGGTGCCGCTGCTGATGCAGTTGGCAAGGCAGATATCGCCGTTATCGGTGAAATGACCGGACAGCCCTGATAAACTCAAACCTCCCCCCGGTTCGCCGGGGGGTGTGAGGACTTATGAATGAATTTACTCCCGTCAAGTATGTCGGTTTCAGAGATACATGCAAGGACGGAAACTACAACTCTGGCGGCGAATGGACGAAAGGTCAGACGCTGATGATCCAGAGCGACAAAGCGGTTCTCCTGCTCAAGCATCCTGACGTTTTCGTTCTCGGTGAAGTCACTGAAGAGGCCGGGATTGAAACGGAAACGAAGGAAGGCGATCAGGAGGAAGTCTTGCAGTCAGCAAGGGATTTCATCATGTCCGTCCCTCGCAAACAGGCTTTATCAGAGTATGCCAAGCGGAATTTCAACTTTGATATCACCGAAGGCAAACTGTACGAGATGAAAGCGCAGGTCATCAATTTAATTGATAAGTTCGGGATAGAATAATGAACATCGTTGACCTGATTTCTCAATACAGAACTGAGGCGAATGATTCAGCAATCCCTCCATTCCTGGCTGACTCAGTAGTGGTCGGGTATTACAACGAGGCGGTTGATGAGGCGTGTAGGCGCAGGGGCTTAATATTTGACAATACCACCGCCGCCGTTTGCGATATAGCCGTAACTTCAGCATCCGCTGTCTATGCTCTGCATACCGCAATCACAACGGTAAACGCTGCGTATCTTGTGGATACTGGTGGCAATATAACGTATCTCTCAATTCAGGAGCGTGATTCGCTCGACACCTACAGACCGACATGGCGAGAAGAAGACGGAGCACCCGATACGCTCATTGTTGATGAATTAAGTGTGCAGATAGTCCCCCCCCCCGTCGAATCATACACCTTAAAACTTGAGGTTCACAGGGTTCCTTTGGTGACAATGGGGACTACTGGCACTCCAACACCTACCCCTGAAATTGCATTATCCCATCACCGATACCTGTATCACTGGGTTCTGTATAGAGCCTACGGAAAGCCTGATTCTGATATGTACGACTCAGGGGAATCTGAAAAGCATGAGGCCAGGTTCACTCGGTATTTTGGGAAGAAACCTACCGCAGATAGGAAGCGTTCAACACGCGCAAACAGACCACACAGGAACAAGGTATGGTAGAGGAAGACAAAACAGTCAGGCTCGGACCATTCCCAAGGGGGATGAATAACAAGACCTCTGACCATGACCTCCCTGAAGGAACTGTGCGGAACGCGGTCAATGTTGACTTCACCAACAGTGGCAAGGCACGGCGAAGGAAGGGGTCTGCAACAAAGGTCTATTCCGGTTTTCCGAAAGGCGGCTATTCGTGCGCTGAAGGGGTTTTCTTTGTCGAAAACGGAAGCCTGAAACAGTTCAACTCCGATAATACGGCGACCACTCTTTGTTCAGGGATCCTCGGCACAACCTACGCGTGGGACTGTTTCAACGGTGCGGTCTACTTCTCGGATGGGATTGTCTGCAAGAAGATCGTTAGCGGCGTTGCGAACAACTGGGGCATGGCCCGCCCATCCCCTCCGGTTCTGTCCACCACATCGGGAAGTTACGGTGCAGGGGTGTATCTTGCGGCGTGTTCTTTTGTCGATGCGAACGGGGTAGAATCCGGGGCATCTCAGATTGTCTCGGTATCTGCTGGCGCGAATTGCGGGATTATCTTCTCCAACATTCCCCCCGTCACCGATCCGCAAGCGGTTTACGTCAGGCTGTACTTGAGTATGCCGGATGGCGAGGTTTTGTATCACGTTGCCGATGTACTACCTAACACACAGTCGTATCAGGTTATTGCAGGTCGTTATGATGATTCAAGTATTTTGGACTTAGCCTTTGTCTCTCCTGCACCGGCAGGGCGCATAATCAGGTTTGCCAATGGTCGGGCAATAGTCGCTGATGCGGATAGGGTTTGGTACTCGGACCCGTACCAGTACGATCATTTCAGGTTGGGAGATAACTTTATCCAGTTCACCGATACCGTTGACCTCATGGAGCCTGTAACGGGTGGGTGTTTCTTCGCCTACGGGAACAAGACTGAGTTCTGGGCGGGAGACATCTTTGACGCTCCACAGGCTGTTCAGTCGGTTAATTACGGGGCAGTCTACGGCACAGGCAAGAAAATCCCCAACTCGCAAAACGTATGCTGGCAATCTCAACGCGGGATGGTGGTCGGTACACCTGACGGACAAATGAAGAATGTGGTCGAGGATAACGTAGCCGTCGATACTGCGGTATACGGTGCGTCACTTATCCGCGAACAGGACGGATTACGGCAGTTCATCGCAACACTCAAAACGCCGACTATCTCCACGATGGCGGCAACAAGTTGGATTACAGCAGAACAAATCAGGAGATCATAATGGAGATACAGAAGGTTGGGTTTGTCTACACCGTCGAACGCCTTGGGCCGGACGGGGAGGTTTTGTCGGTGCAGCGGATTCACAACATCATGCCGACTGTAGCCCTGAATTACATGCTTGCCTCCGCACTAACAGGCGGTGCGCAGTATTCGGCTTGGTATCTAGGGTTGTTTGGGAATAACTATCAGCCTATTGCAACCGATACCATGACCACCTTGATTGCCTCTTGCGGGGAAGTCAAATCCTATACAGGTACGGCACGGCAGACCATCACATTCCCGGCAGTTGCCAATGCGACCCTGACTACGCTTGTCGATCCCAACGTCTTTGAGTTTGCGGCAGGGGTAACTGTCAGGGGGGCTTTTATTTCTTCTGCTCCGACATGGGATGGGACGACTGGGGTTCTCTGCTCAGGGGTTCTCTTTCCGTCTCCTGAAACTATAAATTCCAACGGCGGGGCCTTACGTGTCCCGGTTGGCTTTACACTGGTAGGGTGATAATATGAGTTTTTCAAACGCAGGCGAGGACTTACTCGTCACATGGATGTTTACTACTACGGCAGTAACCAGACCGACCGCATGGTATGTGGCGCTTCACACCGATGATCCAGGCGAGACAGGAGCCAATGAGGTAGTTGTCGGCACTGACGCAGATTATGTGCGGAAGGCGATCACCTTTGACGACCCAGTTACAGGCACAGGGATGTGCCTGTCCGACCTGGCGGCTTCCTGGACGGTTGCCGCTGGATCGGCAGGGTACACAGTAACGCATATCTCGATATGGACAGCGGAGTCTGCCGGGACTTGCCTGACAAGTGGCCCGCTTCTCCCAAACAGGGCGCTTGTCGCTTCGCAGGTCCACTCCCTTAACATTGGCGAGGTAATCGCCGCAATTAATTGAGGTCACAATGAAATTATCTCCGGCAGCACAGGATCACTTTAATATAACTGGTGACACTGAGGCATTGATCAATGGCAAGGTTATCAAAATCTACGGCTCAATTGTTTCACTTACTGAGGCGCTGACCTTCGTCCCAGCGACAGCGGGAGCTTCTATCGGGTCGGCAACACTGCTCTGCACCGTGTCTCTCAACGGTGCCGGGACAGGAGTCAACCTCGCCACAACCTCAGCCAGTGGAGTTATCTCCAAGGCATCTGCTGAGGTATGGCATGGCGACTATGTGGCTACTGGATATCCTTCATTTGCCAGAATTGTAGAGACTACTGATAATCATCTCCTTGCCACCACGGAGAAACGCCTTCAGTTGACTGTCGGGACTGTCGGCAAGGAGATGATTATCTCCACCGCACTCAAGACTCTCGGCGATACTCAGCGAATTGATGCAGCTTTCTTCGGCATCCCTGCGGAGTAAAAGATGATCACCTCTCTATCTAGTTCCAATTTTGCAGCAAGTTGGGATTCTATAGCATGGAACGGAGATATTTTCTGCCTTACCAATATAGATTCATATAATATTTTTTCAACATCAGCAGACGGATCTTCTTGGGCAGGTGTAGGCATTCCTGTATTCACCAGTTTCTCATCTATTGCCTGGAATGGATCTGTCTTTTGTGCAGTTAATAAAGCAACAATGGTCCTGACATCTTCGGATGGAGAAACATGGACTCAAAGTGCTTTTCCTGTAGACATAAACTGCTCTGTTATCATCTCAGCAGATGGAGTATTTTACGCAATAGGTGGCGATACTGTTGCAGTATCTACGATGCTTCGATCGGTAGATGGAGTTACATGGACCCAGCACAGTCTTCCTGCGGCAATGTCTCTATATGGTGTCGCCTGGAATGGGAGCATATTTTGTGCGGTTGGGGCTAATAGGATAGCTACTTCTTCTAATGGAACAACATGGAGTTACACCACCGCTCCTTCTGGGTTGACGTACAAAAAGATAGTTTGGAATGGTACAATCTTTTGCGCTCTTTCTCATTATCTAAAATCTGGTTATCAGCATAAATGTATAATTTCTTCTGATGGTGTTTCGTGGACAGAGGTTACTCTTCCAACTCCCTCGTCTGGTTCATGGGCTTCTATTGCTTGGAATGGGTCAGTTTTTTGCATCGTTGCCTACAATTCTTCCGCGTCTGCCACATCTCCAGACGGAATAAATTGGACACTTACTACGATGCCAATATCTACTGTATGGTCTGAAATATTTTGGAATGGGGAAATATTCTTGGCTATTTCTAAAAGTGTTTATACTGCCACATCTCCCGACGGAACGTGGCAAGATTATGACCTCGCGCCGCCTGTCTTTTGGACAAACTTTTCTGGACAGACAGAGATTGCTGAATGATTACTTTCGATGGCGACCGCAGCCTGAAGCGCAGATGGTTCGCCAAGAAGAAGCTCGCGCAGATCAAGGAGATGGATATCCCATCCGCTTGTCCGATCTGGGATGGATTCAGGTTCAAGGTCTGGCAACTCGGAGACATCGACGGCGGCAGGGTCACGTCCCCGATGGGTGCAGTTGTGGCCTGCTCGACGCAGGACGGAATTAAGATTGCCGTTGCCGACTACTGGGCGGGAGGATTCAATCCGGCGCAGGATCTGCATGTAATGTTCAAGGATTTGGGAGTCGCTGGGGAGTTCACGACATTCTTTAATGGACAGATATCAATTGATACAGGCTATTATCCTGTAAAATTCCTGCCTGCCGTGAATCAGTCGTATTTCGGGCTGATCAACGGAGACACGGTGGGGCCTGGGACAGTTCTTGTCGCTGATTACTCCTGCTCTCCAGTTCTGCTTCCGTTTCGCGGAGAAACCTTCAACGTCATTGTCTCCGACTCGATGAAGTATGACATCGCTGGGGACGGCACATTCGACTGGTGGCGGCAGGTCTTTGAAAAGACCGCTTCCTTCTACATCGCCAATGGCAGCCAGGCAAGTCGGATTGATTGCGCAGCCAAGCATATTGAATACGCGGATGCTTACACACCCTGGCGGATTTACCAGAAGACCGGGGGCGACAGATACACTTCCTTTCACAGTGCCTGGATTTACGACTTTGTGGGCGATCCCCCAAGGAAAGCAGTTGGCTACGGCATCGACGTTACCTTTGGAACGCAGGACACCATTTATTTCAGCGAAATTCTGAATGATTCTATGCCGGAAGATTTACGGCTCATCCTCAGCAATTCAGTGAATGATGGGTCTTGCGAACCGCTTGGGTCGTATGCCTTTGATAATGTTTTCTTCCATGCGGTGAACGCTTCCTGTCATGTTTTCTCTTCAGGTCCGGAAACGTGCGAGGCCTCAGAGCATTACGATGATCACCCGGAAGATGAGAACTGGCGGTTATTCTACTCGCTGACCATTGGTGGCAATGTCCATCTGGTAAATTCAAATCAGTTTCTCGCAACGCTCGATAGCCTGACGACACTCGATCTCACTGCAAGTTGGTTCGATGTGAAGCGAATGTTTGAGCAGGTCGCAGGGGCATATCCGAATGTGAATTTCACTGTGCCCTACGACTCAGTAATGTTTCACGACCATACAGGGATTATCTACACATGGACGCGGGCCTATGGGGCAGTCAAATTCACCACAACAGGAATGTTCCTCGCTACGGTCCTTGTCCCGGCCCAAGTCACAGAAGAAGAGGGGGTACGGCCTGATATTACCTATGCAGACCTTTTCGGTGAGACTCATCTCTACCTGTGTGTCAGCAACAAGGTCAAGGTCGGGGTCAGGTCGGTGCATTATGGCTCTCCCTTCACTGGCTGGACTGCATTGCCAGGTTGCCCGGAAGGAGTAGAGCTTATCAGCGCTCGCCCCTGCATGGTTACACCTGAGAGGATATTCTTGATCGGAGTCGTCAAGTACATGGTCGAGGAAATCGTTGAAGGCGTGCCGGTGGGGGTTGAGAAGTATTCCTTCGCTTCGCTGAACTGGACTGCTGCAACTGAGACAGAGGATGAGAGTACAGATCCGTGGCAAGTAATGGGTGAACTGCCATTTGCGGTCGGTGATGCAGATAACTTCTCGCTTGGACTTTACGGAGATGACCCACGGGCAGACGCTCTCACCGCATACCAGTGTCCTCCAATCCTGCCACAAGCCCCGGTCGGTCCATACGATAAATACGCAATAGGGATGCCATGAGCATACTTTCAAAAGATTGGCGATATATAGTTGTCCAGGCTGGCACAGGCAGCACTATATCTTCCGAAGGGTCGGTATCAGTAGTCGAGTACCCGGTTGGAGAATATGTTGGTGATGCCCTGCCCGTCATTCAAACATATCCGACTGAATCGACCACCACCCTTGCCATTGACATCAGAGTTGCAACAGCATCAGAAGTCGCGTTTCTGAAAGATACATTGTTTGGCTGGGCAGCGGAGCCAATGAAGACTACCTTATTTATCCAGAAACTTTATCAAGACTGGGGCAAGCCGCTCTATGTTTGGACTGGTGGTAATTACATTGCCTCATGGTACGGGGTAAGTGGACTTGGTTTCTACGTCTTCGTTGGCTATGACTCGACCAATTACCCGACTCAGGAGGTGCTGATATGAGCCTGACCTATACTGGCGGGGACTCCCTAACCGACATTGTTCTTGGTGGTGGGTACAGCGGTGGTTCAGCAGACTTCTCCAATCCCTATATAATATCTTCTGACGGAGCCCCTGTCTATGTCCCTATAGGTGTGGTTGGGACATCTCCGACTACCACAACAACAGCAACAGTCGTTACCACAACTCCTTCGCAGGATACTACTGCTGTCCCATCAACAGTTGTTATATCTAATCTGGAAACCGCCGTGCTTCTATCAAGTGGTTGGGATACTACCGCAAGGAGCATATCACCTTTCAATTCATATCTGAGATTTACCGTAGGGGATATCTCCGGTGCCTGCATGATGATCGGCCCTGCCAGGATGGATGGGCTGGCAATTACTCAATTCTCGCATGGCATGGCGATAGACATAACAGGAGTGCATGTCTACGAAAATGGGGTGTTCAAGGCAAGCCTGCGAAGTGTGCCGAGTTTTGACTCAGAGTTCAGGATTTACCGGCAGGAGAATAACACAATTGTCTATGCGGTGGTCACTGGCACCGAGACTGTTGTTTATCACAGCACAACGCCTTCACCTGTCCCTGAGTTCATCGACCTTTACGCCTACGGATACCTTTATTCCAGCGGTGATAAAGTAACCGCCGCCTCATTTGAGGATGGGGAAGTTCTTTCCACCGGCACGGCAACGATGAGCGGCACAGGACTTTTACAAGGCGGAACATGCAAGGCATTTCTTGAAGGAATCGGGTCACTCACATACCAGAAGACAACGGCAACCTGTTCGGGTGTTGGCACACTGTACGCCAGGAGTTCGTCAGATTATATCAGGGCAAACTTTCCGGCGTTCGGATGCCAGATGTTTGAGACTGTTGATGGGTACGGAGCGATTAATATGACCTTTCCGGCACTCACTGCGTACTTTGAGGAATTTGCCTTTGCCCCGGCAACGCCTGAATTTATCTTCGCAATGTTCCCGGCACTCGTTTGTTCGATGACCACGACGACAATCGGCAGAGGGGAAATTAACGCCGACTTTCCAGCACTCGTCGCAAGGATTTTTGAGGAAGCGGAGTATGGAGAGCTAAGCGCGACCTTCCCAGTAAGATGGGGCATGATGTTTGAAGGCCCGCCAACCGGGACGAAGTATCTAATAGAACGTGTGTATGCTCTTGACGCTTCCAAGACTATAGTTGAGCATATCGTTTTTATCAACAACGTAGGCACGATAGTTGACACCATCTCGGCAACGAGAATTGCCATTGCCTCGATCCTTGAGCAGATAACCGCCTCCGACTCTTACACGGTGATTGGCACCTTCACCGCGCCTTTGTCTGAAACTGTCTCCACGATAGACACGATGGTTGCCGGTCTTGGAACCTCTGCCATCCTTGACCAGACTTCCCGCGTATGGGTCGTCAATATGGACACCGGGGCATCAAGCCAGTACGACGACTACGGCTTTAACTCATACTTTGAGCGGGATGGGCAATACTACGGGGTCGCTGACGATGGGATTTACCGGCTGGATGGTGATGACGACGCAGGCGAAGATATTGACGCACTGGTTGATTTTGGCCGTTCAAGTTATGGAATCCAGCAGAAGAAACGGGTTATCAATGTCTATGTCGGGGTCAGTTCAGACAGCAAGGTATATCTCAAGGTTGACGCTGACGGGCAAGCCTACACTTACGAGGCACGGAGTTCCAGCACAGACATAAAGAATCACCGCATTGACATTGGCAAGGGGCTTACCGGGAACTATTTCAATTTCACTTTACTCAATCAGAATGGGTCTGATATTGATCTTGATTCGATATCATTTGAGCCTGTCGCACTGTCGAGGAAAATATAAATGTCTGAAGCATCAGAGTTCATCGACCAAGTAATTACCAACGCACTCGCCACAGCGACAGAGCATACAGGAGCGGCGGCTGATGCGGCAGAAGACCTTATCAGGGTCAACGCAGGGGTTTACCTTACCCCACCAACCTCAGCAACAGGGTTCATCGTTGAGGCGAAAGAACCTGAAATACCGACAGCGGCAGACTCAAAGTATGACTACCAGGCAGAACGTGACGCATTGATTGCGCTGTTGTCAAACCAACTCGCCGGGTTCTTCGCCACCTACTACCCATTGGCGAACGATGCATTTGACGAGGCTACGACTTGGCTGGTAAATACGATCACCAATGGCGGCACCGGCATTAATTCTGCTATTGAGGATGCGGTATGGCAGCGTGACAGAGAGCGGCACATTGCAGATGGGGCAAGGGTTAAGGCTGAGATTGTCACAGGGTATTCCGCAAAAGGCATCATGCTTCCTGCCGGATCTATGTTAAGAAAGATGGAGCGGGTTGACTACGAGCAAGCCGGGAAGATCGGCATTGCCTCTACCTCAATGGCAGCTAAACAACTTGAGATCGAAATCGAGACAATCAAGTTTGCCATTGGCAAAGCCCTTGAGTCTCGCATTGCGGCAATGCAGGCGGCAGTCGATTATATCAGGGCACTGGCGGTAGCACCAGACGCAGCGGCAAGAATCGCAGCACTGAATACCGATATCAAGGCGAAAATGATGAGTGCAGCGGCTGACTGGTACAGGGCAAGACAGAACCGTGACCAAATGGTCTTGCAGTCGAAACTTGCGGAACTTGAGGCAGGGATTGACATTTACAAACATCGTCGGACGAATGCGACAGACAACGATAGCGTCAAGGTCCAGGCACTTGCCGCCGCCGCTGATGTATTCGGCAAGACGGCACAGGCAGCACTCGCCTCACTGAATAGCGTAGTTTCTTCCGCACAAAGCACGTTTGCATAAGGAGAATTGATATGGCCGAAGATAAGAAAAGAAAATATCCCCACCTTGGCACAGGGACAGTTGCCATGCGTGGCGGGACTATGCCGAGTGCCGGTGCGCTGAAAACTGCAAGCAGACCGGCAGGCGCAAACGCTCAAGTGCCTATGCCTTCTGCTGAATCCATTCCCGGTGGAGTGCGGGGTGCGGAGACTGGCAGGCTGGCAAGCGAAGCAATGGCGAAAGGTGGCGTTTCAAGCGGGCTAGGCGTAATTGCCAGGAGAGCGCCGGGGGATATCGCTTCTGCTACTGGACAGTTCATTAAAAGGGGAGTGATTGATCCAACAAACAGGCTCCTTGGTGTTCCCATTAACGCGGGTGCAAATCTGGTCAGGACTGCGGTAACTGGCGAGGTTGTGCCGGAAGCGGAAAGGAAGAATATCGTAAACACTGAACCAGTACAGTCGTTGCCGAAGTTGCAGCCTGACGATGTTTTGTTGCCGGGGGAAAACACCTTCCAGCCGAAACAAGCGGTCCAGCAAGAGCCTCTAAAAGCAGACGAGGGTTGGATAAAGGATTCTCAGACCGGGGAAATGATTTCTCTCAGGGGCGGAAAAACAGCATGGACAAAAGACGGGGTGCCGATTGACAAACCCGTTAGGGCACCGGGGGAGATGCTTGGGGCAAGACAAGACAAGAGGTCAAGCCTTGACGTATCCTTTGACCCCAGTGTGTCACTCGGCGCAAGGAAAGCATTCATGGCTCAACCCGTTGCCCCGACTGCACAGATGGCACGATACGAGGCATACCAGAACACCCCGCGAGGGCAGTTCTTCGGAGCAAGACCGATTAAGAATGAAACACCACAACCTCAGACAATTGGCGAGATGATTGTTGACCGTCAGCGGATGGGCAGGGAGAAGGTAGAGGCAGGCATCAGGCAAGAAGACGAAAGGAACATGACCAACGTAAGGGGCCAGGATTTAGTGTCAGCGGCTGCAAGAGAGAGGAATGCCATTGACGCTATAAATGTAACTGGCGAGAATGCCTTACGTGGAGCGCAGACCAAGGGGGCAGAGTTAGACCTTGCCGGGAAACAGCAACTCAACGATTTGCAGGATAGGCTCATTGCCTCAAAAGATCCAGTAGAGCGTAATATACTCAAGTCTCAGATACTGGCAATGCAGGGGAAAGACACGAAGGCTACCGTGACAACGAGGAAGACCACCGATCCGATAACCGGCATCACGACAGAAGTACCCTACGCAGTAGACCCTGACAATCCTGGTGGGGCTGTGGAGATTGGCGGCGAGGGGGCAATGTCAGAGATAGGTATCATCAACGGAAACCCCAAGTACAAAGCGGCATTCGACGCGGCAACTCCTGAGAAGCAACAGGAGATGATAGCGAAGATACGGGAGCGGTTGGCGCAGATGGCTATTTAGTCTTTCGGAAAGAAAATGTCATCAAAGGCACCTTCAGGGTATTTCGCTTGTGTGGCTTTGAATGACTCGGGGAATTTCTTCTGGCAGGCTGCTCTAATGAATAGAGCGGCCTGTGTAGTTTCGGCACCGTCCATGTTTGCCAGTAGGCAATCTTCATACGTCCTCGGTTGGTTGTAATAGTATATCCCAACTGCTGCCAGAACGATGGCGGCACAGGCATAAAGTGTGTTGTTTTTCATATCGACCTCCTGCTGAAGTATCGCATAACATGGGGAATCATTCAAGCAATAAATGTTTCCGTTGCAATTGCTCCAAATATATGTTATAATCATCGCAACTAAGTTATTCAAAACACAAATCAAAGGCGCAATAAATGGCAAACGATTTTGATGATATATTTGGCGTAAAGAGCGACGAGGCTGGAGCGTTTGATGACATCTTTGACGTAAAACCCGAAGGCGGATTCAAGGCATCTGCAAAGCAGGCACTAGGCGCGACCATCAAAGGTGCCGGTCAAGCCGCCGCTGACTTCATCCCCGGTATCGGCACCGACAACGCAGTCAAGCAATACGGCCAGTCTGTCATTGATGCCAATCCCACAGCGGTACAAGGGTTCTCCGATATCGCAGATAAGCCTTGGACTACGGTTAAAGAGGCTGTCGGTAATGCTGGCGGGTCAATGGCCGGGATGCTCGGGGTCCGTGCATTGGGACAGGGCATCACCGCTCTTTCTCCTGCCGCTGGCCCTCTCGCCCCGGTAGTCGCTGGTGCTGGTCAGGCTATTTCATGGCTCGGTCCTATGGCTATTGCAGCACTCCCATCGTTCGGCGGTATCAGGGATAAGCAGATAATCAACGATCCTACGGCGCAGGAATCGGCTAAGTCGAAGGCTATTGCCGCATTGGGTGCCGGTACGGTCGGTCTGATAGAAACCAAGTTTGGCCCGCAGAACTGGGCACTTGCCGCGATGACGAAAGAGGGCAGGGCTAAACTGGCTGAGAAGTTTGCCGCAACGACTTTACCCAAGGCTATCGGAAGAGGCGCATTGGAAGGTTCGGCGGTTGAGGGTGCTGAGGAACTGGTACAGAGTCCCGTTGAACAGATTGCATCAGGTGACAACCCACTGACCTCAGAGAGTTTGAGTGAAACTGGATTCGGCGGCGTGATGGGTGCTGTCGGCGGCGGCGTACTCGGTGGCGCAATGGGCGGAATTTCGCGGAACATGCCAAGCGAGGAACCGGCACACCCCCCCCCCTCCGGCCCGATAGGCAAAGCACTCCAAGCCACACGTACCACCCCGGCACTAGGCGCACGGCAGAGCAGCCAATCCCCTGAGTCACTTCGCAACACGGCGGCGGGCACGGAGATATCATTTGCCCAGCCTCCCCCGCTTGAGAGTATACCCCAACCGGCAATTGAACCCCCAGTACAGGAATTGCCTAACGCACAGATTCAGGCCACTGAGGATACCCCCACGGCACAACCGGAGGTCAACGCGGCCACTGATACCCTTCAGCCTGAAAACACCGCACAGGGGCAAGTAGAGCCTTCTAAGGGATACAAGACTGTCTCCGGTGCGAACAAAGAGATTAAGCGACTCGGCGGCACGAAGGAGACTTACGAGGTCAAGAAGGTTGACGACCGATACTATCCTACGCCTATCCAGCCTGAGCATCAGCAGGCGGAACCAGAGGCCACCCGGACAACTGACACCATCCCCCCCCGCAACCCATCCGCCTCACCCGGCTCCGTCCGCAACGCTGCTGGTAGCGCATACGCTGGCGCTGAGGTTACGGGCAATCTCCGAGAGTCGGCAGGCGCACAGTATCAGGAAGCACCAGTTACGGGGAACTTGCGGGATGCTGGCGGCACATCTGGTCCTGAGATGGTCAATGTCGAATCCGCCATATCCCCGGGCAATGTCGAAAACGACAAACCAAAAGAAATTTCTGACTGGTTTTATAGGTTGGAAAATGTTCTGCCTGAAAGTGATGTTAAATCTATCCTTTCTGGAATAGAAAGTGGAGAGATATACAAATACGTCCCCGGTCTTGCACAATATTCAGACGAAGTAGTTAGTGTTGCCAAGAAAAGACTTGAAAAATTGGACAAGGATTGGACCGAAAAGGTTGCTAGTAAAGAAGCGAAAAAGGAAGTAATTGCAGCAACAAAAGGGGTCTTTGGCAACGGTGATAATAGAGAGAGGTTCGGGGTATCTGGCAAAGAGGCGCTTGATAAGGGGATGATTATCAGCGCATCTCGCATGGGTAAAAATGGTCGAGTAGTTTCTGATGGATATTACGCTTCAAATGGCAGCGATTACGATACCAAGAAAACTGTAACGGAAGCGCTTGCACAGTACCACAAGAACGCTGGAATAAGCGCACCAACCAACCCATTAACTCCCAAGGTTGAGGAAAGTGGGGAGATGGTGGGTGTAAAAGAGCCTTGGCAGATGAGCAGGGAAGAATATGCAAAAAATGGCGGGGATATTTCCTTCTCTGCCCCAAGTGGTTCAGGCTCTCACCGGGACTCTGTAGAAGAAGCATATAATCGTGGTGAAAAAATATCGCCGAAGGTTTTAAAAGATTATCCATGGCTGTCTGCCCGCGATGCTATAAAACCGTATGTGAAAAATCTTGGCAATCTTTCCGACAAGGAACTGGCCGCTGAGGCGAAAAAGACCAGGAATGATCTAAACGATTGGGCGAATAAAACGCCAAACATTATCAATGGTCGTGTGAATCCTGAGCTTGGAGGGCAATCGAGTTTTGAAGTAAGCGGAAAAATGAACGCAGTAGATCGGGAAATTGAGGCCCGGAAAACCAGACAAGATGTCACCACATCCGCACAAGTGGTACATGCCGACACCGACATAAATGCTGGTAATGTCGGTGTCGACATGCAGGGGGCTTCTTCCGCTGCACAGGAGGTAACGGAAAGTGTGACCTCTGGTGCATCCCCCCAGCCCAGTAGTGAGAAGACCGCGCCTGTTCAACCCTCCCCCCCGAAGGCCGATGAACAGGCTGCGGGAGTGAACACGGAGTACGAGGAACGTGAGCGCAAGACCCATATAGTAGCCGACCGCACGAAGATAGGGAACGACGCGAAGAAAGCCAACATGCTTGAGGCTATTGCCGAAGCACGGAAGCAAGTTCCTCCAGCAGCACCGGCAGACGGGTTTGAAAACGCGAAGACAATTGCATGGCCCAAGCAGCGGACGAGTCAAGGACGGAAGTGGTATAGCCTCATCGGTGATTATGATTTGGTCAGCGACAAGAGGGGGAACAAGTGGCAACTGTATCGGCACGAAGGGCATGTTGAATCAGGCTTTGAAGAGAAGATAGGCGAGGCTTATGATGACCTGAATAGTGCCAAGTCGTTCGCTGAACAGTATTTACTCGGTCGGGCGAAACCTGAAGGACTTCCGCACATCTTCAAGAACGCCGGGAAAACCTATCAGTTTGAAGTCCCAAACTCAGCCTACCACCTCGACAACTTTGAGAAGAAGGTCAGGGGTGCAGGGGGCATAAAGTATTCCCAAGCCGCCGCATATTTTGCCCCTGAGACAGAAGCATTTGATATAATCAACGCCTCTGACACAATCCCGCCTGATGGCAGAAGGACAGACCTAACCCCAGGCCAACGCCGAGTAGTAGCGGCACTGGAGCAGTCTGGCGGAATTGACACATCGTTATTTAATCCACTCGGATTAGAGGTGAACAATGAGCAAATCGAAATCGCAAGAGATCTGGAAAAGGTTATCGGAGATGAGAGAAAAGTCACCCCCTGGCGTTTGCCTGACACCTTGGCTAAAAAGCATCGAAGCGGGCGAGTCCACATGGGCGGAGTGCCGCGCAGCGATTTTGAAAGTGCAGAGCGACTGGCTGAAATCTTTGGCAGAAAAATAGTCTGGGCTAATCTCGGTGATGTCTTCAGTACCAACGGCCTGATAGTCCCGAATAACAAACTCTCTGAATACATCTTCATCGACCCGCGCACAGGCATTGCCCCGCATACAGTGTATGGACATGAACTGGCGCACCACCTTGAAACATCCCATCCGCAGCAGTATCAAGACTTGTACGATATCGTGTCTCCGCTTCTCAAGGACGTTGACAAGTATCGTGACAAGATAAGTTTCACTGGCAATGATATCAATCTTCGCCGGGAAATCATTGCCGACCTCCTTGGTGATTCGTTTGATAACCCGTCATTCTGGAACGAGGTAGCGGCACAATCCCCCAGAAAGTTTCGCAAGATTGCCGCTAAGATACGTGCATGGATTGACAGCCTCATTGCCAAGTTCTCCGCACGGGGATTCGGTTCAGAGCAATACGTCACCGACCTGAAGGCTACGCGCAAGGCACTGGCTAAACTCATGGTGCAGACTATGAGCGAGAAGGGGCGGGCTGAGCTGGCGAGTGGCAAGGCTGGCGTAAATTCGTTTGCACAGGATGCGAAGATGAGTTTAAGTTCTGCCATGAGAAAGATACAGAACATGGCGGCGTTTAAGAAGTGGTTTGATGGAAGTAAAATAGTGGACGAGGATGGAGCGCCGTTAGTTTTGTACCATGCTACAAGGGCTGATTTTAATCATTTTGAACAAGTGCCAGGCTCAGACATAGGTTTTCATTTTGGTTCTTCCCCCCAAGCCAACGGAAGAATAGAATCAACCAGGGGTCTTAACCATGTTGCAGGGAAGGGCAAAGCGTCTGAATATGGCGAAAGGTTAATCCCGGTATTTCTGGCAATAAAAAACCCGCTCAGGGTGGAAGACCCAGGATACTTTGGCGTAGCAGAACTTTTACCTCAATTGGAGAGTAAAGGTATAGACTTGGATTATGTAACAACCCCGCAAAGGCTTATTACTGCGTTGAAATATGCTGGTTATGACGGGTTTGTATATAAGAACGAAAACAACGATGAGGGAGAAGGAGATTCTTACGTAGCCTTTGACCCCACCCAAATCAAATCCATTTTCAATCAAACGTGGAATCCCACCAACCCAGACATTCTGGCATCCTTCGCAGGCCCCCAAGCCAAGCAAGCCGACACCTCAGCCCTATCCCGCGCCAAAGCGATGCAGAAATCCGGCGAGGCTCGGCGTAAGATATGGCGCGATACGGGGTGGTATGAGATAATCCCCGGTAAAGGGCAGTGGTCGTATGAGATAGACGATAGCCTGTCCAGTGTGAAGATGAAGGACGGGTATCTGGAAGACGTACTGACCCATCCGAAACTCTACGCTGACTATCCGCAACTGGCTAAGGTGCGGGTGCGGTTTGAGGATATGGGGGCTACTAAGCGGGGGAGCTTTGACGAGAATAAACGGATTGTCCGTATCAATTCAAGCCTTCCAAGCAAGGAGCAACGGTCTACACTAACCCATGAATCGCAGCATATTATCCAGACCGAGGAAGGTTTTGCCAAGGGGAGCAATCCATTCGATAAGTCACTTCCCACCGATACAGAACTGGCAGAAAGGATTAACAAGCGATACCGCGAGCAGGAAGAAAAGATTAAGCAGTCGGCAGAATACAAGAAGTTTATTGACAACTTCGTAAAGGACTTCAAGGGGGAAAGATACGTTGCCTCTAAGCGCACTGGCGTAAAGTACGACAAGGCGATGAATGAAGCAGAGTTTGCCGCTTATGGTGAGTTCTTTCTTGAGTTAGACGAGAAGAGGGCATTAGATGTCATTAAGTTGCTCGACAATGCAAGTGGTTACACCGGAGACAGGGTTACATCGTATTTAACGCAGACCGGCGAAGCAGAGTCCCGCCTAGTACAAGCCCGCCTCGACCTTACCCCGGCGCAGCGCAAGGCTATTCCGCCGTGGGTCACACTGCGGCGGATGCTGGAGAAGGAGGGGTTGCTTAAACCGGGGCAGAAGGTTGAGGATGTGCTGGTGTCTGGTGTTGATAAAAATGGGCAGAATGATACAATGATGTCCATGTCGAGAAGAGAAATCGCAGATAAAACAAAGTCATTCAGGGCGATGGGGGCCGAAGTAATAGACGGCAAGATCATTCTGTATCGCGGGGCAAATGTATCAAAATCGGTAATAAAGAAACTACGATACGGTGATTTCTTGTCTGCAACCGAGAGCGGAAAGGATGCCACCGGCAACGAGGGGGCTGGCGGATATGGCAAGAACGTAGTCAGGTTTGAATTGCCAATTTCTGACGTAGAAATCTCCAACGGTGAGTTTCAGTATAAGGGTGAGTCGTCGTCATTGAAGGGTGGAAGCAAATACCCAAGAGAGATATACAAGGCATACAATGATGTCTACGGGTCAAATTATACAGCCCAAGAAATAGACGCACAGGATAATGTCAGGAGTGTTGCCAGCCAAGGACTGCGGGACGGGCGGGATGAGTTTGATAAATTGGTGGCAAAACATAATCGCACCTCCCCCAACATAATGGAGGACGCAGGGGATATCCGGTACTCCAAGTCGTACACGGCATCTGCAACCCCCAACAGCGAAGAGGCATACGCGCAGAACCGAGCCTATGCCGTAAATCGCAAGGCAGAGGCGATTCGTAGCGTCAAGTCGGTCGGTCGTCAGGTGGTCGCAGGAGTTGACAAGTTCCTTGGTGCTGTCTCTACTCGGTTGGGAAACATCAATCCGAAACTCCGGGCGAAGGTTAGAGAGTTGGACTTTGCAATCGGCACAGGGCATAGCAAGGACGTTAAGGCGGTGCAGGGTCTGCTGAACAAGGCTAAGAAGATGAGCCGGGGCGACTTCGCTGACTGGGATCTGGCGAGGAAGAACAGCGACGCTGACAAGATAAATGAGTTGGTTGCCAAGTACCGCATGGAGAATGAATACGCGGCATACAGGGAAACGCTCAAGCGGATACGCGATGAATCAATTGCCGTAGGGCGTGACGTAGGGTTCATCGAAGACTATTCCCCCCGTATCATCAAAGATTCACGCGGATTCTTGGATGCTATCGGCAAGGGACCGGAGCGGGCGAACATCTCTGATGCGTTGAAGAAACGGGCTAAGGAGATGGGGATTACCGTTGCTGATATGACACCTGAGATGCAGGCTGATATCGTGGCTAACCTTATCCTTGGCGGCGGCACGGGACTGTACGCACCGAGCAACACGAAAGAGCGCAAGATAAAGAGCATCCCCCCGGAGTTGAACAGGTATTACATGGGGTCGGATGCTGCTCTGGTAAGTTATCTCCACAGCATGAGGAAGGATATCGAGGCGCGGAGGTTCTTCGGGCGGATGCCTGAGAATGTTTCCGAGGCGAAGAAAGCATTGCACCAGGCGCAAGCGAAACTGAGGGAGATTCAGGCAAGCGAGAACCCCGACGAACAGCGGATGCAGGATATCAGGGATAACATCGACTCGTATCAGGCTATCCTCGACAGGTATAAAACGCAGAGCGACTATAACGACAACATTGCCACATATATCATTGACCTTCTGAAAACTGGCGAGATTGACGGTTCACAGGAGCAAGAGGTAACGAATATCCTCAAGGCAAGGTTCCACGAAGCAGGCACCAGGGGATTAGTCCAGGCATACAAGAACCTCTCCTACATCGACACGATGGGTTCTTTCACCTCAGCCATAACACAGATAGGTGACTTCGCATGGACCGCCTACGCTTACGGTCTGCCCTCAGCAATCAAACACGCCTACAAGTCGGTGGCAAAACAGTCACGTATAACCAAGGAGGACGTAGGGATTGAGCGCATCGCCCAAGAGTTCGCTGATGCAGGGACACTCAGCAACGTGGTCAACAAGGTCTTCAAGGCAGTACAACTTGAGAGGATGGACGCTATCGGTAAAGAATCTCTGCTTAACGCGGCACTGGAAAAGTACGAGAAACGAGCCGTATCTGAGCCGGATAAACTGAGAGCGGAGATTGACCATATCTTTGAAGAAGAAACCGATTCAGTTATCATCGACCTGCAAAACAAGGCAATCACCGACAACGTAAAACTCCTGGTCTACAGCCGACTCCTTGACTTCCAGCCTGCCGCACTATCGGAAATGTCAGAGCAATACCTCAAGGCTGGCAACGGGCGATTGTTCTATATGCTCAAAAGTTACACACTGAAGCAGTTCGATGTGTACCGGAATGAGGCATACAACAAGATCAAGACCGGAGAGCGCAACCAAGTTATCGAAGGGATACGTAACCTTGCCTATCTGTCGATGATGCTGGTACTGGCTAATGCCGGGGCGGATGAGTTGAAAGACCTGCTGCTCAGTAGGGAAACATCGCTGGAAGATAGGACGGTTGACAACGTGCTGAGATTATTTGGTGTAAGCAAGTTCGTCACATGGAAGGCCCGGACTGAGGGCGTAGGCTCGGCAATCGCCAAACAGATACTCCCCCCGTTTAAGTTCATCGACAGCGCAGGCCGCGATATCATGTCAGCAGGCGACGGCAAAGGGCTGAAGTCGCTTGACTCAATCCCCATCGTCGGCAAGTTGGCATACTGGCACATGGGGCGCGGCGCAAAGAGCAATGAAGAGTTGTGGAACGGCAGACTTGCCAAAGAGCGCAGCAAACTCAGGGATATTAAGGAGCGTGTTGAGGCCGATAGAACCTTGCTGCCGAAATACCGCGCAGACCTGATGAGGCTGAAGAGAATCGACCGGCTGCAAGGTCAGTTGAACAAGCGGCGGAAGATCGTCAATCGACTGAAGAATTTGGAGAAGACCACGGGCCGCGACTACTCAAAGCGAATTGATGATATCGAGAAACGGCGTACTGCTATGATACAGGCTTTTCTTTCGTAGTCTGCTCTATTTGCTTGCTAGGAATTGAGAAACATGGTATAATGTATCATTTAATGGATTCCTACGTCATTTATGCCTAACAAATAATTGGAGAACAATAAGATGCCAATGATTATAAATAAGCAGACCGCTGCCGATACCCAGTCAATCGTCATCGGTCGCAGTTCATTGCCAAGGACAATAATTGTATCCGGGCTACTCGTTGCTGAGACTATCGCCGTCAATGTTGTCGATGAGGCTGGCGCGGCGCTCCCTCTCTACTCTGGCGGGTCCGCTGTTACTCTGGGGGCTACGGCTGCCCCACTTGTCCTCACCTATCCCATCACTTTGCAATTCGTCAAGCCCATCACTGCTAATGCGGTAGGGGTTCAACTCGCAGATTAATTTTAAGCCTAACAAACAATTGAGGTAAATCATGGCTGTCACCTACACATCGGCAGTAAAGCAAGCAAGAATGACCGCAGTAGCCACTGCCATCGACGCAGGGACTGGCGCTGGTTACATTGAGATTGGCACCACCGGCATGGCTTCGGTCCTTGCCACCATCCCGTTGACTGACCCTTGCGGCTCGGCATCTGGCGCGGTCCTCACCCTGACAATGCCACACTCCGACACGGCTGCGGACAATACTGGCACAGCGGCGGAGGCCAGGATCAGGACCAGCGACGCGACCGACATCATCACCGGCCTGACGGTTGGCACGGCGGCAACTGACATCATCCTCGACAGTGTGAGCATCACAGCAGGGCAGACCGTAACCATCACGGCGGCAACCATCACTCACGCGTAGACGAGGTAAAAGCTAATGCCACTATGGACTCCTGCTGAACTTTCGACGCAGATAATTCAGCAGATTGACCCTGATAACGAGGCTACGCGGACCATCGTCACAGGTTTTTCAGTGCTCAACAATGTGATCGGTGGGACGCTCAACTATACCCAAGCCACCACTACAGCACAGCCCGCCCTGGTTACTGCCGAGTTGAACGGCTACGACATAATGCGGCTTGATGCCACTAAGATGATGGCCAGCCCGCGTGTGCTGGCCGATGATAATTTTTCCGTATTCTGCATTATCAAGGCCCCAGCCCAGAACAATAAGAACATTCTGGCACAGCACGCTGGAACGACTGTTTCAGGACGCATGGCACTGTTGGCCTCCGATGATGTTTCTCCCTACAACAAGATCAGGGTTTTTTTTAATAACGGGACTTCCTACGCGGTTCACGGCACAACGGTTGCCTTTGATTCGACCTGGCACCTTATTTACTCAGAATCAGACGGGGCTGGGCGGACCACGTCTCGGGTAGATGCCGGGGCGGAGGAAGGAACACTGACCGGCCCGACGTGGACACCCCTTGACACCACGATGCGTTTTGGTGGTATTGGGACTACCGCTGATCTTAGTGCCGATGTTGCTTACTGGCTGATTACGACCAAACTGTCAGATGGCTACAGGCAGTGTGTTGAGGGGTGGTTATTGTGGCGCTTCGGCCTTGAGGGCAATCTGCCTGCTGATCATCCGTACAAGTCAGCAGCACCGTCCTCCAAGGTTATTTCAGGCGTTATCACTGATACGACAGGCACCCCCACGGCACGAACCGTCAGGTTCTACAGGAGAGACACAGGGGCGTTTGTCGGGGAAACGGTAAGTGACGGATCTACTGGGGCGTACTCAATTAATACTGGACCTATCGGAGAGTGCGACGTTGTTTGTTTAGACGATTCCGCTGGTACGACCTACAACGACCTCATTTTAAGACAAACCCCACCTGTATGAGTTACACGCCTCCCCCATATAACGAAACTGATTTCAGTTTCCAAGGCGAGGAAGCCTATACCCCGCCTGCGTATAACGCTACTGATTTCAGTTTCGCTGAGGCAAGTATATCCGGCACACTCGCTGCTACTGAGTCGGGGGCGGATATACTTTTTGCTACAAATATCGTTTCCGGTACGGTTGTCGCCTCCGAGGCTGGTAGTGATACGGCGGACATTGCAGGCGATGTTCTCATCACCGGAACACTCGGAGCAACTGAGACAGGTACAGATACTGTCTACATGCTTGGAGAGGGGGTTACTTCTGCCAATCAAGGAACACTGGCAGGGCAGGAGGTCGGGGCGGACACAGCGGAGATGACTGGCGACGTCATTGTCTCCGGCACACTCGCAAGCACAGACCAGCCCGACACCGCCTCATTCGCTGGTGACGTTTACATCTCCGGCACTGCGGCGGCAACAGAGCAGGGAGCGGACCAACTTGCCTTCTCAGGAACCGTTCTCGTCGTTGGCGCACTGGTCGCGGACGAGAGTGGGACCGACTCGGTGATCTTCTCCGGGACTGTAGGGGATGCGCCTGTTTCCGGTACGCTGACGGTTTCTGAGGTAGGGGATGACTCAGTAGCATTCGCCGGGACCGTGACTGTTTCAGGAGTGGTCGAGGCGCAGGAATCCCCTGACACGGCAGCATTCTCAGGAACTGTAACCGTAGTCGGCACCCTGACCGCGCAAGAAGTTGGCAACGATACCGCTGTTTTTCTCTCCCCGCTAGAGATACCCGGCATACTCATAGCGTCTGAATCAGGTGCAGACGCTGCGGTATTGAGGGGAGTGGTCTACACGGCAATCATCGGGGTAGTAAAAGAATACACGAAGTCAAAACTCGATACTGAGTTTTACCGAGAGAAAGTTAAGACTGAATACCAAAAGTCTAAAGCAATGACAGAGTTCGCAAGGGGCGGCTGATGGAAAGTATTACAAAGCAGGCTTATGAAGAGTTTATGGTTGCCGTCTCTTTCGGGGCCAATTTCGCCAGTGGGGAAGCAATTACTGTGTGCTCTGCTACTGCGACAGATCGGTCAGGGACAGATGCGACGGCAACCGTGACCGACCAGACCACTCTGACTAATGGTGTGTGGGCAGTGTCGGTCAAGGTCAAGGCAGGAACTGAGGCGAATAGTCCATATAAATTGACATTCCGATGTACTACGTCAGCAGGCCATAAATGGGAGCACGACATACAAATGAAGGTGGAAGAGATATGACCAGCATCATCAACACCCTGCTCGTAGTGCTCGCTATCGAACTGGCGGCGGTGCTGTGGCTGATTGCGGGGCCGATGTGAAAATTAAGGAGTGCAAATGAAAACGAGAATCTTAGCAATCATCTTAGCAATCACACTACTGATGGTATCGCCCTTTGCCCAAGCAGCGAATAGGTCCGTAACGGTCGAGTGGGGATACGATTCAACCGCTTCCGACTTGGCAGGATTTGTGCTGTACAAGGACGGGGTGAAACTTGCCACCTTCAATGATCCAGTAGCTAGGAAATACTCAGGGGATATTGATATCTCAGATGCCGATGCCTGTTACACGCTGACGGCAATTGACAAAGGGGGCAACGAAACCCCACACTCTCCATGCTATCATTACGACCCTGCGCCTGACGGCACTCCGGGTAATCTGCGGGTTACGGTCGTGGTTGACGTAGTGGTACAAACTCCGGTGGTGAAATGAAACTCCATATATTTTTTCTATTATGCCTAACACTTATTTTCTGCGGATGCTCGGACGGCGACAAACCCAGCGCTTCAGCCTCCGACACATCGCAGGTCTATAACCCTGGCGCACAGGACGACGATGACCGAACCCTCAACGAGCCTGATTCCGACTACGAGGCGGATGGTATCGTTGACGGCGACGCGGTATCCGTAGATGAGGGCATGGGCGATGAATACGGGTCGTATGCCTATCGCGGTATTGGTTCATTCAAGCCGTATGGACTAAGGAACGGAGGAAGGTCGGCCTGGCGTATCCCCGGTCCTATGTCACGATTTGGCAAGGTATGCAAGGTTACGTTCTCATCTGGCGGGACGTATTTCGTTCGGGCGCAGAAGGCTAATCGAAGCCGCAAAGGATTTGTGTGGAAGAAGGGGTCTCACGGTGGGGCATACATACACAGCCGCTATGGTGTCCATCCTCAGTACGTAAACATATCATGCAGGTAAGATTATGAAAACACTCATCGCACTATTCGCACTCGTAATGTTGACCGGCTGCGGCCTTCACAATTTTGAAGCAGGAGATGGCATTCTCCAAGTCGAGATGGACAAAGATGCTGCAAGGGTCGCTTGCTATCAGGCACAAAGCAAACCTGACTACTCTAAGTTGTCAGACATGGCAATTGTTATGATCGAGCAGCAGAAAGCCACGGCGCAACTCGTCAGCGCATTGACCGGTAAGAGCGTTGACCCATGTTCAGGTGGAACGAACCTCAACGATGTGTTGATAGCCGACTCCAACAACCGTAACGAATCACTGCGCAGCATTACCGGCACAGTGGCGGGGGTTGCTAAGTTCGGTCTTGGCGTGTGGGGCGCAACTGAAGTCATTGATTCAATCGGGAAGAACGCAGGCAGCACCAGCAACGTGACCACCGAGGGCGGCGATTCTACAATCTCCAACAGCCGCACGAACACTGAGACGGTGACAAGGGTAACGAATACGGGCGAAGAAGGCACCGCGACGACTAGCGGCGGATACTCGGAGACACCAGTAGACACTGTGGTTGACGAGCCGATTGAGACATCAGATGAGACTCTGACGGTATCCGAAGACTAATGGCCGTCTTCCCCCACTGCCAGCACAGGGGGATGAATGGTTGCAGATGCCCTGTGTGCAACATGCCAAATGAGGCTACGCATGAGCGAAGACCCTTACGGCCCTCCCCCCGGCGACAAGATAATATCGGTGACGGTGGATGTGTTCAAGGTGTGGAGACTGCTGCAACGGTGGGCGAGAAGGAAGGAAGAGGCTAAGAGATGCGGAAAATTGACTACGACGAACTTGAAACCGAAAGAATAGCAGGTATTCAGCATGTCAGGGACCGGCATTGCAAGGCTAAGGGTATGGAGTGCTACGTGTGCGTGTCAGGTGTAATTAAGCCATCGTGTGACCATTTCGTACATCTGCATGATGGGTTTCGATGCGATGAGCGGAGCATACCTTTTGAGATGCTGAAATAAAAGGAGACGGTAATGGGAATTTTTGACGCAATAAAAGGACTGTCAGCACTCCAGAAAGCGATGGAGGCAGGCAAGGAAATCAAAGATCCGGCAGCGTGGAAAGACCGGCAGGTACTAATAAACAAGGTCGGCATCATCCTGGTCGCGCTTACAGCCGCAGCTCGGGCCGCTGGTTTGGAGATCCCCCAAAGCGACATCCCGTGGCAGACCATGGTTGACTATGCTACGGAGGCTGTTGTCGGGGTGATGATGCTGGTGAATATCGTGCTGACTTTTGCCACTTCCAAGAAGGTCGGCAAATGAGAGAGCGAAGAGGCCCAATATATCTCGGCCATCAAGCCATTGCGCTGGTCAGTATATATAACAAGTATTCAGATTGTCTTGATATTGCCTTGAGCGACTTTCTTATATACCAGAAGCCGCACCAAGAATGGGCCGAAGAAGGTGCGCGGGAGTTAATGAATCACCTTGCCGACGATTGCAATCTTCTTTTTCTCAGGGCGTTAAAAGCAGAGGTAGAGAAGGAAATAGAGAAAAGAGAATCACTAAGAACCTCAACCGAAACAGGTGAAAAATGAAATACTTACTGCTCGTAATGCAACTAATCCCCTCCATCATCGCGGCTATCAAATCCCTGGAAGAGTTTATTCCTGCGTCTGGTGCAGGCAAGGACAAACTCGCAGTCATCCGCCAGATTATCGAATCGACTTACGAAGGGGCTAAAGAGGCCATGCCCACCATCGAGAAAGTAATTGCTACGCTGGTCGATTTAGCCAACAAATACGGCGTGTTCAAGACGACGACGAAATAACCCTCTTCCGGTATGGACACGATGACCACAGAGCAGATTGACGAGATTGCGGAAAGGGCGGCGAGGGCGGCGATTGCATCATATATCAGGCACAGTGACGGGGTGTGTAAACTGTGCGACGATGAGGAATACTGGAAAGATCACGAAGCGCAACACCAGTTCCTGAAAGAATTGATTGCTACATTGAAACGCCTTCAGGAAGTGAAGTGGTCAACTTTTAAAAGTGTCGGCGCGGTCCTGGGGGTTGCTTTCGTTATGTTCCTGCTGCTTACCTTCTTTGGAATAAAAATACCCTGAGCGTGATAGATGGCTGATACAGTAGAGAAATGGCTCATCCGCATACTGGGACACGAGGGCGGATACTCTGACGATCCTTCAGACCCCGGTGGAGAAACCAGGTGGGGGGTAAGCAAGCGATCCTACCCCCACCTAGATATTGCCAACCTGACCGTTGAGGAAGCCGCTGAGATATACAAGCGCGATTACCTAACCCCGTTGCACTGGGATAAATACCATGACGGAGTGGCGTTTCAGTTGTTCGACTTCGGTGTCAATTCCGGCCCTAAAACAGCCATAAAGCGCCTACAGCGCGAGTTAGGAGTTAAAGACGATGGAGTAGTCGGCCCGGTCACAATCGCTCGCATAGGGGCACTGAGCGAATCTGATTTGATTATGATCCTCATCGCCAACCGGATAGAGTTTATGACCGACCTCCGCAACTGGGGCAGTGCTGGTCGGGGGTGGATGAAACGGATGGCGCGTAACCTTAGGTATGGTGCTGAGGATAGTGATTAATCATCTATCATCCACCATACTTAGCCTTGAGTTTTTCAAACTGGCGCAACTCCTGTGCCTCGATAAACTTGCGCCTATCCTCTTCTTTCTCTAGTCTGGCTGCTTCCTCTTCGTCCGTCTCGGTCCTATAGTAATAAATTTCAATGTCAAGCCGAGAGCAGTCATAAGAGACGGTGGTTGAGCAATCTACTGTAGCCACATCCCAATATTCAGCAGGCACCAAGTCAAACTTATCCTGCCACCATTTCAAGAACTCTTTCGGGTTACCCGGCAAATCGTATTCACATGACTCATCACTGAAGACCACAACCTTAATTTCATCCTTCATTTTATTTTCACCTTTCTGCTGAATTTACTTGCTAGGTTTCTCTATTCGTGTTATAATATAAGGGTCAAATGATACTTGACTTTCTTTCTGGCGGAAGATAAAATAGACACGAATCATATACGCCCCTGTTGGCGACATTTTCCAGTAGTTTATTTCTTCCGCCAGGATTAATTGGAAAGCGTCGTTCGACAGGGGTTTTTCTTATTCAGCGTTCTTAATCTGCCCCGGCCCGCCAGCCAAAAAAGTAACCTGTGCAATTGGCGAGAAGAATTGGCTTCGGGACTTGCCCCGGTCCCACACGATACACGCGCCGCCGAAAGAAGCTTTTTGGCACTTGATGGGAACGCGACCACGGCAGATATCAGTTCGATTGATATCATCGGTGGATATGGGACAAGGGATAGTCCACGAAAAATACTCCGGCGCGATAAACGAAGTCAGTCACCAGCAATGGTTGCCGCTTACACCTCTTGCGGCTCTTTTTGGGACTACAGGAGTGTAACATCTCTCCCTAGGAACCATCAAGAAAATCGGGGTAGGGGTAGCTTTGCCTAACAAACAGATCACCCCAATATCAACCTCGACAAGCCAACAAGCCCCGCGACAAGCAAGGTCAGCACTGTTACGCCGGCTAGATACCAGATGAACCACTTCCAGTCGTTCACAGAATCGTCCCCCATGTAAAACAGAACGTGCCCCAGGCGTTAAGTAGAAGGGAAAGACAGAGATACCCAACCCATACATTTTGGCACTCAGCATCCCACCACAACCAAAAGCAGTACATGCCAAGCAGGGTTATTAATGAGATGTAAAGCCAAATAGCTACCATCATTGGGCTTGTTCCTCATCAAAATACATCTCACCATACTGAATATCCTCACTCCCAGTATCCTCATCGCCATTTACGATTGTCAATATGGCGTTATCCGGCACTTCGGAAAGCGCAGCCCTGATATCAACAGCCCTCGCATTGATCCTCATCCTAACTGTGTGTCGAGTGCGGGTTACTATCGCCTCAACACTTTTCTCATACGAAGCAAAATATTCACTCATCACCATTCCTCCCGTCGATACTCCACCCAAACCCCGTCTCTCCCCGGCAGTTTAACCATAACCTGCTCTTTCTTGCATTTCTCGCAGACCCGATGCTGGCCGCCATGCCCTGAATAATTAATCCACTTATGGTGGATGCACAGGAGTTGCCGGATTGTCATTAGTATGCTCATCACTCCACCCCCAGTGCTTCAGCCCTGGCGATTGCCTCTTGAAATTCCTTCTTCATCCTTGGATATAGCAACTGGCTGTGGTACATGTATGACTTGAACGCAGCCAGTAACTCCTGGCGCGATGATTGGAGTGCGGCGTAGTCCTGCTGCAACTTCACCAATTCCCCGTGTGCCTTGATGCGCTCAACCGGCATGTCTAGCCTTTCGATGAATAACCTATTGCGCCTTGCCATGTCAGCATGTGCGCTATTCCACCGTTGCGCCTCCTTAGTCTTATCTCGATACTTCTCATACAGGGCATCATAGTCTGTAGCCAAAACATATTCCTCGGCTTCTGTGCTAAACCTGTATCTGTCTACCATCACTAATCCTCCTTCAGCATATCAGCATAATATTCTGGATTGCATACCGAGCAACCGTCACCGACTAACTTGGTGCGTAGGTCGCACTTGCATTCTGGAATTTCCACCTTAACCCAAACGACAGCGCCCTTTGGATGATTGTACGGGATGGGATTGTCGTATCGCTTGGCATTGATCATTATCCACGGGTATTTCCATTTTTCAAGTAGTCCATAGTCGGAAACTTGGTGATATTTAATGGCCATCATTGCGTCACGCCTGCTATTCAGCGGGAACGTGCTACCAACTAAATAAACATCACCCACAATCAGCCCGCTACCAGACTCAATCAACCCAATCCTCCCCCGGATCTTCGTAGGCGCACTCCGCATCTCCCACGTTTTTTCACCTGAGAGGATGAGGTCGAGCCACTCCTTCTTGACTATCAAGGCTCTGGTTATCATGGCTTACTCCTTCACTATACTTGCCCCACACTTACACCCTGCGTAAGTGCCAATATCCCAATCAGCGCCACAACTTGGACACTCGATTATGTTGTCCTCATCCTCCTTAACCGCTGCGGCGCGGCACTGGGCGCATTTGTAGCTTTCTTTGATACGTAATGGATTTCCGAGATGGTCATTAAATACCGAACACCGATCCCCGTTGAAGTGATCTTTGTAAAGTCGTCGGCATCCATCGCACTCATTCCCATCCGGTACATCAATCTCCGCCATGATTTTCATCCAAGAACCTCACTTGTAAAATAATCAATACACCCCCCGCGAGTAAATACCGCAGTATGTCCGGCATTCTCGAAGCTCTTGGTACTAATATCCTTTGAGGAAACCTTGTTCATAATATCCATAGATTGTTTCGGATGGGTGATCTGGTCGTCATCCCCGGTATAGATATAGAGTGGGCACGTGATATTCTTCAGTTCTGGTACACGGCCATCCGAGAGAACCCAAGTACCGTCATACAATCGGTTATTGAAAAAATGATTATCCAAAGCCTCTATAAACCATCCACCATGTAAATCAATGGGACTGTCGTACCAACTATTTTCGGCAATCCACTTGTCTATTTTCTTAGAATCACCCCTAAGAAAGTGTACGTAAAGATTGTAATACCTCGTGTAAAATGTTGGTACAGGATTGGAGATAGCAAAGGCTAACCACTGTAAGCTCCCTAATTGTATTCCACCATTAAGGGCTACTGTCATCTTATGGTAATCCAAAGACCCTTTAGAGCAGTAGTCTTCTATTGAGTTATCTTCACCAGTTTTCGTGTTGATGGGTGATGCGAACATAGAGAAGGACTTTGCTGTTTCAGGGTGCAGAGAAATGAAGATAGCCGCCAGCCACCCACCTTGGCATACCCCCACAATATCTATGGGCTCGTTGCCTATCGTTTCTACACAGGTTTCCATTTTTTCTATCAGGCCAGCCACATCCAACTTGCAGGTCTTATAGGTCGCTGGTAACAGTTCCATGGCGAATACGGCCCTGTTGCAAGAAACCACAGCATCTATCAATCGCTGGACAATGCACCCATGTCTTCCAGCGTGGGGAGGGATTACGAGCACTGGATTTCCACGGCTGATATTCCAGCCATGCAGCCGTATACAGTCATCTGCATACAGAACAATGCTGCCTGTAAATTCCTGACTCATAGCATCATCCTTTCTTCTCGTACTTCATGGCTTCTCCCCTCAACAGCATCCTCATATCTCTCCACAGAGAAGTTCAGAAATCTCATTACACCATCATACGATATACTCCCCTGCGAACCGAGATACGAATTAACAATCCATCCCTCTTCCTTGTAATTGTTAGCAAGCCACGATTCATACTCCTGACGGCCATATCCAAGGTTAGGCGCTTGCACCCGTCTTCTCTCCACAATCCTCTTCTTGCCGACGAAATCAAGCCCCCGAACCTCTGCCGTGCAATGAATAAATCCCTGCCCAGTAATAGCCTTGGCGAAACCCTCACAGTCCATCTTTACCTCGACAAACCTTGTGTGCGAACTGTCGCACTCTACGGCTATCCGTATCATGTTATCAGATGAGCGTGATATTGTAACCCTTGCTTCGATGTTCATTTCTTCCCCCCTATAGCCTTGCGAATCCCCGATACAATCTTACCCACCTCTTTCAGCGTGAATGCAGGGTGCAGGATGAGATTGTCGTATGCCTCAAATACCGGCACAACACACATCATGTCTGCCGCTGTGACTGATTCAGGGTGGTGGATCATCCGCCATGCGATGTCGTGGTATGCCTTGTCGGACGGGTCGGGCCAGTGCGTACCGTTTGCTATCTTCAGGCGTTTCATTTTTCCTCCTTTTTAACCTTCTTCGGCGTAGTCCAATTAGGACTGTGGCAGCGTTGATTGGGGCAGAGTTTAGGAGCGGTCGTGCCCCGCGCTATCCACCTGTGGCCGCAGCGCTGGCATACGCACTCAAGGCAGGTGGTTTCTGTGATTGCTTTCTTTTTCATGCGCCTCCTTTTTTATTATCATACGTAAAATATACTTGATTTTTTTGTGATAGGCAAGTATTATTTTAGGTGAATAGTAGAAGGGCATGGCAATTACTTTAACGGAGGATGGGATGGCGGTACGAAATATTTTTGTAAATCCTGGCGACCTTGTGATAGTGCATGTCATAGAAGACCCAGAACTTCCCAAGAATAAAAAAGAATGGGAGTATAGCAAGGTTCATCCTTTCAAGTTTTCTTTTTTTGCCAACAATAGCTCGGTGACATTTTTCGACCCTGGCATTGATATTTGGTTACAACAGGGGACTGAGAGAAAGAGGAAGTTATAACCAATGATAGCAAGTGGGTGGAAGACCCACATCCCCCGGTGATGCCGGACAACTTCGGAGGTGGCAAAATGATAATTAAAACTCTTGGTGATTTCAGAAGAATAACCAATGGCCTTGATGATGCCTTTAAGATTGATCTGCGTGTAAGAACAAGGCTTTCCCCGGAGAGATTGGCCGAAATGGCCTACCCTTACCCGTTTCAAACGCAATACACCTATTTAGAATTTGATGATATTGGCTACAGCGACAAAGACCTGTGCCTTGGCATCGAGATTAAAGCCAGTTAACTTCGGAGGTGTGATGATGGAACTGAGGGAATGCCCGTTTTGCGGCGGTGATGATATAAAAACCGAAGTGTCAGCAGGGGGAGGGATATACTGGATAACTTGTGAGGGTTGTGGGGCAGAAGGGCCAATTGATAGTACACCGGATAAGGCCATCTCAGCATGGAACACCCGCGCCGAACCCACCCGCCAGCAATGCGCCGATGCCGTGCGGAAGTTGCTGCCTGGGCGGTGGGGTGATGTGGGGGTGGATGCTGTTGTTGCGGCTATTATGGGGGTTAATTCAACGAGCGAGGTGTGATATGGGGGTAGACTATTACAATTGCAGCATATGCGGAGTAATATTCAATGACTGCGGAAATTTCGGATGGTGTGACAACTGCGGGGCAAGACTTTGTGAAGAATGCCATGAAGCACAGGTTGAGAAAAACGGTGAGGTCGGGGAAGATGGTGAAACTGACTATGGTGAAGATGCTGCGGTAAGGTGTGACCTGTGCTCAGGAGAAATAATAACCGACTCAGATATCATAGACTATTTTCTGACAAAGACAGGACAGGACAAAGATGAAGTTGTGGCAATAATAAAAAATGTGCGAAAAATGAAGGATGCTTCCTAACATGCGCAACCATGTTCATTCGTGTGCAGATATGTGCGGATGGTGGTCAAAAATGTACTCGGTTGCGCTGCAAGATTAATTCAACGAGTGAGGTGAAATGAAACTGACGCAGGAACGAGTACGGGAGTTGTTCGATTATCGGGAGGATGGTGTGCTGGTGCGGAGGGTTAGTACCAGTCCCACGGCGAGGAAAGGGGAGGTCATAACAAGACGGCACAACGAAGGGTATGTGCTGGTTAAGATTGACAAGAAAGAATACAGGGTCCATCGAATCGTCTGGCTCTGGCATCATGGGTATCTCCCTGAGAATGTGGTTGACCATATCAATCACATAAAAGATGATAACAGGATCGAGAACCTAAGAGAAGTTACGCAGAAGTGCAATCTCCGAAATTCAAAAGTCTCTGCAAAAAATACGTCGGGGGTTAGGGGCGTTCACTATGATAAGCGAAGCGGCAAGTGGGGCGCACAAATAAAAGTTGACAACAAGGGTATAAACCTTGGCCTGTTTAACGACAAAATAACTGCGGCAATGATCAGATTTGAGAGTGAGGTAGAAGTAGGGTGGAACGAGTGCAACGAAGACTCTACAGCATACAATTATCTCGTCTCGCAGAAAGGTGAGGATTGGGTAAAAAAGAAAATCGCCGCATTGGTCCCTAACAAGTCAACCTGAGTTAATTTGGTCGCATCCAGTTGCAGATTGGTCAAGAAAGTGGCAGATTCCTAACAATATAAGTGATTTGCCGAAACACGTAACCGCTTGATATTATAAGTAGCCAAAATGAGGACAACTCTTTCGTAATCAGTAGGTCTGCGGTTCGATTCCGCATATTGGCTCCAGTAAAACTAAGGGTTCCAGAGCAATCTGAGAACCCTTTTTACTTTTCCGGTTGCGGATAGACGCGGGAGGTTGCATTGCAGTTCACTCCCCCTCCGCTACATCGTCCAGCACATTAACCGTCCCATGCTCCGGGTTCTTGATAAGATGTGAGTACGTGTCTGCCGTAATCTTGATCGAGTGGTGGCCGAGTTGCTGCTGAACATATTTCAGGCTCTTGCCGTGGTACAGGAGTAATGATGCATAAGTATGCCGGAGATCCTTCACCAACCTTTTCCCCAGTCCCGCCTTTTCGCACATCGGATCGAAGTTGCGCTTACGCCATGCAGTAGGGTCGAGCGTCGCACTTGTCCTTCCGACGAATATATAATCTGACCTTTTCCCAGTCCTGAGTGATTCAGAAACGGCCTCGGTGCGCTTCTTTCGCAACTCTGTGGAGAGTTGGTCTGACATATCCACCTGGCGATCCTTGCCTGATTTGGTAGTGTCAATGACCGTCCTCGATTTCGCCCGTCTCACTGATATCTGCTTAGTGTCGAAGTTGCAGTCGCGCCATTGCAGCGCTACAGCCTCCCCAACCCTCATACCTGTACGTGCCAATAACAACGCAAGTAAGTAGTGTTGCGGTCGATACTTGAGAAAAGCGTTTAGCAATTTAGTCAGTTCTTCCGGGGCGAAGAAGCCAGCCTTGCCGGTAGTGTGCGCCTTCTGATTCCTCGCTACCAGTTCACCGACCCGACTTGCAGGGTTTGAGGGGATAGCCTCATCATCCAGCGCGGTTTCAAATATATTGTAGAGTGCCGCCTTGATATTCTTGGCTGTGGACAAGCTCAGTCCGTCCTTGATTTTCTTCTTCAGGAAGTCTTTAACATCTCCTCGCTTGATCTGATCTACTGGCTTATCTGCAAACTTGGGGTAAATGTGGGTGGTCAGGATAGAGATATAGTTGCTGCGGGTAGCAGGCTTTACCGTCGAGTGTTCCATCCACCGTTCAGCATACTCACGCACCGTGCCAGCCTCCTTAGCCCCGAGATTGAATTTCCCGGCGATCATCTCAGCGTTGATTTCTTTGGCAATCACCTCGGCGGTCTTGCGATTGGGCATCTTCGCGGCTCGGCGGTGGCCTTGGTCATTGACGAAAACGTACCAGTGGCCTGAACCTTTCGGTTTTTCTCTAACGATTGCGCTCATAGATTCGCCTCCTTCAGACATGCGTACAGTTCCGCCGTTAAGCACACGACCAACACCCCGCGTGATACTCCGTCTACTACATGCGGCGTTAATATAAAATTAATCGTCTTGTTGTTTTTCAACTTGGCTTGCACCTCAATAGGCTTTCCGTTATCTCTGGCATCATCAATCGCTTTTGAGACATGGCCGAGATAGAATAATTTTCTGCTTAACATAATGTGTAAATCGTCCGATGTCTGTATATCTTTCTTATCAATTTCAAATAACTTCATAAACGATTTGTTTACGTAACTGACCTTGCCATGTGTATTAAAATAACATTCCGGGGTTTCGAATAAATTATTTGATAGGAAATTTCTTTCTTCCTGGATGGTGGCTAGTCTTTCAGAATTAACATAACATTCATTGATTTCTGTTATCACCACCACGTTGTAGTTATGATTATTCGCGCTGAAATGACCAGTAACAACCTTATAATAATCATCTCCTAATTTTTTGTATCTCTCAATATCCCGGCTGCTGTCTAGTGCCACTTCAATGTCACAATGACCCACTTCCTTGCACCGTGGGTCATGGCATGACTCGCGTAGTGGTTTCCCTATTCCTATCCATATGGCTCTGCTGGCTCTGTTCTGCACGTAAATAATTCCGTCCCGGACCACCATCACTGGCATTGGTAATGCCTCAATTAGTTGCCCCCAAAACTTTAATCGAGCGTCGGCCTTGATAAATGAGGCTGATACTGTAGATAGGGTTTGCACAACGTCATCAACTGCCATGTAGTCGGATGGGATTGACACCACTGTAGGTGGTTTTGTCCTGACCTGTTTGGGCGGATTGACTATGGCAATGATATCATCCTCGGTCATCCCTAAAGCTGAACATACTTTCTCTAGGGACTCATCGCTGGGAAAATCTTCAGTGTTGGGTGAAAACCATCTCGACACGGTAACCGCCGACACCCCAACCAAATTGGCAAAATTCACCTGATTCAGTTCCATTTCCGCCATCTTCTTTTTTAATCCCTTCAAAAAATCCAGCCTGTCTTCCTTTCTCATATCTCCCCCTCCCAGAGGCCCCCTTTGGTTTCATTGGATTAAATAAAATCTGGACCAATATATACCACATCCGGCCAGTGTCAACTGGTTATAATTAAACAGTACGGGTTAATATTATTAAAGTCAAATGATTTTTTATGCTAGAAACATTATTAGTTATTACGATATTTTACACAACGGCATTAAAGTGAATCTTAAAGTGACTTGGAATTATTGCAAAAAAGTGTTGCGGCGATTAACGAGTGGTGCTAATGTGCGAAACATTAAAGCGTGTTGCTTGATAATTAGTTTAACAATGGGGGGTATATGACGTACAAAAATTTCGCAGAGAAGCATGGTATCACGCCTCAATGGCTGTGCCAGATTTTCAAGGGTGAGAGGCCATCCGATGACCTTGCGCGTAGGATGGCTGAGACTGTCGGCAGATCGTACAAGGTCTTCCTTGGGCCAAAAGAGAAGCGGCGCAAAGCGGTTGCTCAGTACATCCGCAACAACTAGGAGGGCACCATGAACGATGTCATCGGAAGCATCAAGGAGTGCGAGCTTTACATCAAGTCGTCCTATCCGACACTCAGGAAGTTCATGGAGGACGGAGGGCTGCCGTACACCAAATTAGGCCCAAGGTCGTACAAGTTCAGCAAGGCCGCAATCTCTGCATGGCTTAACGAACGCAATGCCAACCGGGACTATTCGGAGATCAACGTAGCCGACCTCGACGCGGGTCGTAAATCAGCAGAAAAACTTCGGAGGGCATAATGATCAAATTCAACGACAGATTTTCAGCAGAACGGGACACCTACGGCTGGACACTAACCGAGAAGAAGGCCGGTGCGAACAAGGACGGAGAGAGGGTCATCCGCGAGAGTCAGACCTACTACACAGGGCTTGAGGGAGTATGCAACGCGATTATAGACAGGTCGCTTGGGGTGTGTGAAACCCTCCCCGAAGTTCTGGCAGCGCTGAAGGATGTCAACAAGTTCATCACCAGTCCGAAAGCCGGGGCGATTGCTACGCTGGCTGAGCGGGAGAGCGAAGATGAATCTTAGAGCATTCGCCATTTACCTGACCATCCTGGCATGTCTCGCAATCTGCATCCCCGCAGCAATGGTGCAGTTAGCCAACCATCTGCCACCAACCCAAACCGAATTAGCATTAGGAGAGTGAAATGACCGACGTAATAGTAAAAGGTTTCAAGGCAACCGACAAGAACATGCAATGCCGTGGGTTCCAATTTGAGTTGGGTGTATGGCACAAACACAATGGCGAAATCGCAATGTGTGAAAGCGGGTTCCATTTCTGCGAGTATCCCTCCGGCCCGTGGTCGTTTTACAGCAACGAAGGTACGCGGATTTTCAAGGTTGAGGCGCGGGGGGTAATAAAGGGCGAAGGACCAGGCGCAGACTTGAAGCATGTTGCTATGGAAATTCGCCTTATCGAAGAGATTTTATTCACCGGCGGCAGGAACACCGGCGACAGGAACACCGGCTACGGGAACACCGGCGACAGGAACACCGGCTACGGGAACACCGGCGACAGGAACACCGGCCACAGGAACACCGGCGACAGGAACACCGGCGACAGGAACACCGGCTACGGGAACACCGGCGACAGGAACACCGGCGACGGGAACACCGGCGACAGGAACACCGGCTACGGGAACGCAATAGACAAATCTTCTGGTCATTTGTGCTGCAAGGAACAACCTGTCATCATTTTCGACAAAAAGGTCAAGAATGGGGTCGAGATAAATTGGTCGTTAGTCCATCTGCTGTCTGACTTGATGATGAGTGATGATCCGATAGATTGCTCCAAGTTTTTATCAATCCCCAATGCGTCTGAGGCTGCAATAAAAAAACTTCATAAGGCACACATCGAACGGCGTAAAGCAAAAAAATAGGAGAATGACAATGTTTGAACTGAACATGAACCCAGCGCGTCTTGAAGGTGAAAGTTACGAAGCATACCAGTCCCGGCGCAAGAAGGTAGCGGCAGCGACCAAGCGCAAACTCGCCGGTCAGGTGGTGCATGTGTCTTGTGTGCTGCAAAAGATTGTCCATCTTAATGGCACGGAGAAGATCGTCAAGACTCCGGTGGACGGGACGTACATCATCCCCGGCAAGCACAGGCCCAGACCATCCAAGGCGCAGAAGAAGGCGGCAAGGAAATCCTTCACGGCGTATCGGCTTTCGATGCAGCAGTAGTCCATCAACCCGCAACCCAAGGAGCCATCATGAAAAATTGCAAAAGGAGTGCAATCGTGAAGCCAACAAAGGTTAGAGGCAACCCTGTAATGATCAACAAGCAAGACGGCACTGGTCGTCTAACCCTGATCGACACCGACGCTGGCTATTTCACCATCGCCCAACTTGCAGCGCACATCGGCATTAGCAAGGACGGTCTTCGCGGCAGGGTCGAGCGGTTTGGTTGGCACTCACAGCGTATCTGGGAACCTCTGCATACCGAGTGCATGGCCGATGAGACGGGCAACGCTGAGTACAAGGCATTGTCTGAGAAATCGCGGAAGGATCGGTTAGCGCAGATTCGCCGTCCTGGCAAATACGATTACATCTGTTCTAACGGATGCGACAATGTAATGGAGGTATGTCGATGACCAGATGCGAAATATGCGGCAATCAGTGGGACAATTCCCTGATGTATATCCAGGCAGACGGCAGAACGGTATGCGTCCATTGTTTGAACGCAGAAGAGAGAGCGGAGAAAATGAAGACGGTAGAGCAGCACAACGCTGAACTTGTCGATACGATCAAGCGGACTATTACTAACCTCAAGGCAGCGTCCGAGTCTAACCCGAAGCGAGTACCTTCCCAGCCCCTGGATTGCAAGGAGAACTACGAGCGGCACCTCGCACTGATTGATCAGTATCTCTACATCGCTGTGTCTGAACTGACGAGGGCGGTAGGATGAACCTTGAAGCAATAGATTTCGGGATAGTCCAGAGTTTTAGTTACGACTTTGTAGACCTCGATTTTTACAAAGTACCCGAAGGCGATTGGCATGAGTGTCCGTTTTGTGGGCAGACCCCGAAGGTTTGGAGTTTTGACAACGGGAGAGAAACGTGCTGCGGATGTTTACTTGTGGAGTTCAACAGATATCACCACTTCGCTATTTCCGCTGAGTCCATAATGTCTGTCTATAAAAGAACAGGGCGCACGGCAGAGTACGACTCGGATGCCTTGCGGAAAAACTGGAATCACTGGGTTGAGACTGGAGAGATAATGTTTAGCAAGCCGAATTATCACGGGAGGTGGTAATGGGCAAGTCCTCTAGAGACAAGGGAAAGCGCGGCGAACGTGCAGCTAAAGACCTGCTCACATCCCGCGATTGGCTGATATTGGCTGATACAAGTTCGGGGTTGTCCACGGATGATCTGGTGTGCCAAGACCCTGACGGTCGGGTGGTGTCGGTGGAAGTGAAGAACTGTAAGTTGATCAATGTGCCTGAGTTTGTCAAGCAGGCTCGGACTAACGCGAAGAAGAATCACTGGCTCCTACTCTGCCATCTCGACAAAACGCGGTCTTGGTTAGTGATGGGCAAGGGGCGGTTGCCGGTGGTGTGGCATGAACAATCTAATGAGGTGATGGAATGAGCGAAACGATTGAGCTGAAGATTGCCCCACGGTGGAAGTGGACGGCGAAGGACAAGGACGGCAAGTGGTGGGTTTATGATGAAAAACCAACCCCAACCGAGAGCGTGTGGGACAATACTCACGGCGACGCGGTAAGCATTAAAATATTCTCAACGCCAGAATGGCAAGGCGATTGGAAAGACTCCCTGCACCAGATAATCGACGGCAAGTTGGTGAAGTTCGATGTGCCTGGGGATGGGGAGCGGGTGATTGTGGGTCCGTGCAATCGTAAACGGTACTCTGCGGGTAGGCTCAATAAGGAAGGGCATCTGTTGTGCTACAACGGAGGCGACAAATGGACTTCTGGCGGGGCGACTTCGATGTGGACCACCTGGCGCAGACCAACCCCGGAGGAACTGGCAGAGTGAAGGCCTCAATAATCATCTCATCACCCGATGACATAGTAGTCCTCAGCAACCGCTGCAAGGCTATTCTGGAATCAAGAGGCCCGCAGGAGGTCATAATCAAAGACCTCGACCATTCCCGGAGCAACCTACAAAACCGGCTGGCGTTCCACTGGTACAAATATGCGGCTGTTGATATGGGAGATGAGATAGCGGAGGATAAGCGGGCATACTGCAAGCTGCATTTCGGCGTACCAATTCGGCGGGAAGATGAAGCGTTTCGTGAAGTGTACGACAGGGTAATCCGTCCGCTGACCTACGAGCAGAAGTTAGAAATCATGGTCGGCGCAATCGACTTCCCAGTAACGAGGGACATGAAGGTTAAGGAGATGTCACGATACCTTGAGGCAATGGAGGTTCACTATGCTGGTATCGGGGTAATCCTGCCGAAACCTGAAGACCTTTACTATGGAGCAATGGGGATCAAGAGAAAATGACAGACGCAGACGAATTAGAATACCTCATCAACCGGCGAAGTGCAATGCAGACCACCCTACTCGACTACCTCTACGCAGACCGGACAAATCACTACGATGTCGAGGACGTTACCACCCTGAAGGAGAACATAGCCGACATCGACCGGCAGATTTTAGCACTCAGGGAGAAGATGGATGAAAATCACTGAGGATGAATTAAAGCATCATCTCACGAACAAAACCCAGTCCGAGATTGACTATATCATCGGTGAGATTCGTGAGGCAGAGGGGAAGCCACGGCACATTATCAGCGGGACGCTTGAAGAGGTGCTTGAGCATATCCGCAACACCAATTTTGCTGAGAGGCGGAAGAGGAAATGAGCAAAATACGCAAGTCAGCACAAGGGCAACCATGCCAGGTGAGATTACCCGGAATTTGCAATTCAAATCCCGAAACCACCATTTTAGCCCACCTCAACGGTGCAGGCATGGGGCGCAAAAACTCCGACATGGCAGCGGCCTACGCATGTTCAGCCTGCCACGATGCGGTGGATGGGCGGGTGTGGTCGGAGTATTCACAGCAGGAATTGGCGCTGATGTTTCACGAGGGTGTGATTAGGACGCAAGAGATTTTGCGGAGTAAGGGTCTGATAAAAATTAACGGAGAGAAATGATGGAACCAAAAGAAGCGGTTGAAAGATTGAAGTTACTCAGGGAAGATTTTTTACCGAATCAGGTGTCAAAACTCCCGAAAGGCACCAAGGCACAAAACGAGTGTCCTGCCTCAGATAAGAAGAATTGCTCAGTCTGTGGCGGTTGGCATCATCCTAAAATAATCCATCTCGATTATGTGGGGCATGCAGCGATTACTGACAGGCTTCTCTCTGTTGACCCGTTTTGGAGTTGGGACTTTCTTTCGGTTGGTCCAGATGGATATCCGGTGCTCGACAAAGACGGCGGTATGTGGATCAAACTGACCGTGTGCGGAGTGACCCGCCTTGGTTACGGCGATGCACAAGGCAAATCTGGCGCAAATGCTACAAAGGAGCGGATAGGCGATGCTCTCAGGAACGCGGCAATGCGCTTCGGAGCGGCACTTGACCTGTGGCACAAAGGAGAGCTTCATATAGGCGGCTGGAACGCTTCTCCTGGTTCACTAATACCATCACAAGGGGGCGGCACAGAAAACGCGTCAGGTGGCCTTGTAGGCCCTGGAGGCGGCAATCCTGATATGGACCCTGTTACCTCTGAACAGCTTGACGTTTTAGAAGCTGAAATGAGGTCGAGGGGGGTCATCCTGGAAAAGTTCATGGAGTACGTCGAAAAGGTGGCGGCTGTCGGCGCGTTGAGCGAAATTCCTCAAGGTAAACTTCCTACTATCATGGCGGCAGTCATGCAAAAGCCACTGGTCAAGCCATGAAGATAATCAATGTTGACCAGGGATCACCTGAATGGATGTCATATCGTGCTGGCCTGCCGACCGCCAGTAAGTTTTCCGAGATAGTCACAACTAAGGGAGAGCCAAGCAAGAGCCGGACGAAGTACCTCTACCAACTGGCAGGGGAGAAAATTACAGGCAGCAAGGAAGAATCATACCAGTCGGCGGCGATGTCAAGAGGGATCGAGATGGAGGCAGAGGCAAGGCTTCTCTTCTGTATGCTGCATGACGCGGAAGTTCAGGAGGTTGGTCTGTGTATCGAGGATGATGGACGATGGGGGTGCAGTCCTGACGGGTTGATTGGTGACAATGGCGGGATTGAGATCAAGTGTCCACAACTTGCTACCCACGTTGATTATCTTCTCACTGGCAAAATTCCATCGACATATTACCAGCAGGTTCAGGGCAGCATGTTTGTAACCGGACGCGACTACTGGTGGTTTGTCTCGTACTATCCTGGCATGAAACCACTGATGATCAAGGCCGAGCCTGATACTAAATTTCATGCAGCATTGCAGGCGGAACTTGTGAGGTTTTCAGAGGAACTTGAAACCATCGTCAAGAAATTGCAAGAGGTATCGTGATGACCAGAGCAATGCCGGGGGCTGCGGATAGAAAGGCGGCGAATGCGGAGCGGGTAGCACGGGCGAAGGTGGCACTGGCGGCATGGATACCACCGGAGACGGACGGGTTCGACGCGGACACACTCGATACCGATATCCTGGGCCTCATGATCGACCTTCTCCACTTCGCCCACAAGTCGAAGCAGGATATCCGGCAATTGCTCGACCTGGCTAAGACAAACTTCGACATGGAGGCGGGGGTATGACAGAGACAGTAACCTACCGGCTGGTGCGGGAATGGCGTTGCCCCGATTGTGGTGGAAACAATTTTACCGCCGAGAGTGATGTCATAGAAGAAGAGTGCGCTGTGTGCTGGAAATGCACCAGTGAAATTAGTATCGAAAACTTTGAAGAGGAAGAGGTATAACATGCTGAAAGTACAAGCAATAGGGAATTTGGGCCGGGAAGTGGAATTAAGGTACACCGGCAGCGGCACTCCGGTAGCATCGTTCAGTATCGCGGTGACTGAGCG
>Ga0209000_1000216_pt1 | contig 70243 bp, 114 predicted proteins | sample RifGroD2_FD_183998 | JGI IMG/M metagenome (GOLD analysis project Ga0209000, IMG submission 183998) | Groundwater microbial communities from Rifle, Colorado, USA - Groundwater D2 (SPAdes) (version 2) | ecosystem: Environmental > Aquatic > Deep subsurface > Groundwater | place: Rifle, Colorado... | reverse complement strand
TGTCGTGTAGCTTGAACTTAAACGTCCCATCTTTGCCAATAGACACCTCATTCACCATAGATCCATCTATTTCCTCAGAAGATTTGGCATCTACTATTTGTTTGTATCCATATATAGGATTTCCCTCGTCATCAGTGTCCACAATTGTCTTCTCAGTCTTAAACGAAAGGAAGTCTTTTATGTCTGAAAAGGCTATTTTGGCATATTCCGCAACCACTCTCTCTACTGTTGCCATGTTCCTATATTTAACTTCATCCTGTAATTGTTCAATCCTTTGGGCGAGCTTTGGGTTTGCAAATAGCTTGCAAGCTTCTTCATCAATGCATTTATCAGACATGTTCCCAGCATCATAAGCCGCCTTATACGCTTCCCTTTGAGTCATCCCAGTAAATAACCCTTGAGCATATTTCTCTTGCTTAACTGTCAACTTTACACCCATACTTAATCACCTTCCATCTTATTAGTTAGTCGAAGCTAATCGTTAATACCCCACAACAAGCCCTACAATGCTATTTTAAGCCCACTACTAAGCAATTCAATGCATTCCTACTCAATAACTTAATAGCACTCTTAAAACATTACTTCTATAGAGCAACACAAAAACAAAATAAACTTAACTATATTTGATAAATGACATTGCATAAATCATATCATTAGGTATATAATAACATCAGATCAAAAAAACGAGGGAGGAAACACATGGCACACTTATTTATCGTTAAAGTCTTTGAAGATGGAGAATCCTTTGAGTACGAGTTCGGCAACCTCAAGCATGCTAGAGAATCATTCGATAACGAGTCAAGCGCCCAACTACTCGAATACATCGACGGCAAGTATCATCTTGTAGAGGCTAAATAATGAATAGTGACAAGATCATCCTTGATTTATGTGGAGGAACTGGTTCATGGTCTAAGCCGTACAAAAATCACGGATATGACGTCCGGCTTATTACTTTGCCTAAACATGATGTATTAACTTATGTACCACCTGATAATGTCTATGGAGTATTAGCGGCTCCGGTATGTACAGACTTTAGTGTCAGCGGGGCGCAATACTGGAATAGGAAGGACCAGGACGGAACAACCATTAAATCTATGTCAATCACAATGGCATGTTTACGCATCATAGCAATGACCAGGCCTTCATTTTGGGCACTAGAAAACCCAGTTGGTAGACTTAGAAAATGGCTAGGAGATCCGCAGTTAATATTTAATCCTTGTGATTATGGCGATCCCTACACAAAGAAAACTCTCTTGTGGGGAAGATTCAATGAGCCGAAAAGGAATCCAGTCGAACCAATCAGGGTTTGCAGTCAAGGAAGTTGGTTGCAAAAGCTAGGTGGCAAGTCAGAAAAAACTAAAATGTTACGCAGTATGACACCCCAGGGATTTGCAAACGCCTTTTATAACGCTAATAAGTAAGGAGATAACACAATGACAAGTGGAGGTAAACGCCCCGGCTCCGGTCGCAAACCAATAAAAGCAAAAGCAACCAACCGCACAATCCGCATGACCGATACAGAATGGTCCACCATACGCCAACTAGCCACAGAAGCAGGGCAAACCATATCAGACTACATCCGAACTAAGGCCACTAAATAAGTGGTCTTCTCTTTACCAAAAAATAATCCCTAAATACCTCTTGACATACTAGCCAACTAGCTATACAATACACACAAGATCAACGAACCGAAAGCATCCTCTACCAACTCAGCCAAACAAAAGCGTCCCTCAGCCGAGTGATGGTCTGAGACAGCCTAACAAGGCAAGAGTTGGCACGATGCGGAAGGTTCAAATTAAGAGGAGGAACCCACATGAAAAAGACAAAAACTAGGATTGCCTACGGATACCACAAGGAAAGCGGAAAAACATTTAATCTCGGAGATACCATTGAAGCAGCATTAAAAGCAAACATGATGTACCGAGAGTACGAAAAAGCATTAGTAAAAGCAAACCCACAGCTTGAAATAACTTTCAAAATTGAGCAGTAACCACCAGGGAGCTTTTGCTCTCGCCTCTACATCCTTTAAGTAGGGTGTGGAGGCGGAAGTAAAAACTTGAAAGAAGGAATTGATATGGCAGCAGCTAAACAAAACGTATACGAAATGGTAACTGAGCGCATCATTAAGAAACTTGAATCAGGCGTTATACCCTGGAGAAAACCTTGGAATTCATGCGGCGCAGTAGCTTGGGAAACTCAAAGAGAATATCGCGGCATCAACGCAATGTTACTCGAACCCGGCGAATATGCTACCTTCAATAAAATAAAAGAATCTGGTGGCAAAGTCAAAAAGGGAGCTAAAGGACAAATGGTGGTATTCTGGAAAATGTTTGAGAATGAAGAAGATCCCGAGAAGAAAATTCCCTTTCTGAGATACTTCACGGTTTTTGAGATCAATACCCAAGTTGAGGGGATGAAGTCCAAGCGCAAAGAAGTAGTAGCTAACGAACATAGTCCTATCGAATCAGCAGAGCAAATAAAAGTAGCCTACCGGAATTGCCCTCCGATAAGCTACGCGCCAGGTAAAGCCTTCTATATGCCTTCCACCGACTCGATAAGTGTACCAGAAATAAACGACTACAACAACCCCGAAGAATTCTATTCCACTATGTTCCACGAAATGGTACATAGCACAGGTCATAAGTCGCGATTGAACCGGACCGGAATCACTGGAATAGCAGCATTCGGTTCAGAGACTTACAGTAAGGAGGAATTAGTAGCAGAGATTGGAGCCGCGATGCTTTGCACAGTTGCAGGGATTGACCAAACAACCTTTGAAAATTCAGCATCTTATGTCTCATCTTGGTTGAGAGCATTAAAGGGAGATCCTAAACTCGTAGTATTCGCAGCAAGTCAAGCGCAAAAAGCAGCAGACCACATTAGAGGAATCAAGGCAGAGTATTAATACCACAAGGTCAGCCGGGTACCCATTGCTCGGAGAAGGAGGAAACCACATGCAAGTAGTCCTAAACACCAAAATATCCCTAGAACTCAGGCAACAATTAGACCAGCACTCCAAGGACACCAACAAGGCAATGGCTAAGATAGTAGCAGAAGCACTAGAAGCATACTTCAAGGCTCTCAAATAGAGAGTCTTTCCTCTACCCCTAAGCCCACAGATTAACATTGCATTACAACGCTAATTACTAAGCTCAAGCATCCTAAATAAACTTGATTAAATACCCACGAATCATGTTGACATCTATCTTGAAAAGTAGTACAATAAATCAAGATTAAATAAAGGAGGTCGCCAACATGCTTTATCATCGCTTTACCAATTCTAAAAATCCAATGTCAAACTGGGGACACGCAATGTTTTCCACTAATAGGAATAAGGTAGAAAACTACGGTGTAAACGAGTTCGTTTTTGCATCCACTAAAGACAATCGCCGCACAATTAAATCCTTGAAGTCCCTGATCATTAAAACTTGGAAGCACGACCAGGCGAATGGATTTAGTGGGGATTTCGGAAACGGATGTACAGATGATTACTACTACAACGTAAAAGAAAATGACGTTGATGCACTCAGTATATACAACAGCTTTGACCCATCCGACATTGTAGACTCTGCCAACGCTTGGGACTCTGATCTATATCAATGGTTCTGGGAGCGCATCGCAGAGCCTAACGGAATTATGGCCGTAACCACTCAGGATGGCGCGATAGTTTTTGATGTAGACTTAATCATGGAGGTATGCTAAATGTCTAAAGAGGACGAGGTTATGAGCGCGAGAATTGCAAGGGTTAAGTCAGTCATTAGCAAGATATTGGATGGGTGCTCAAATTGCCCAGATATCCAATTTGGTTGGAGTGGATCGCTTATCGAGGTTTACCTAGATGGTGGTAACTACCAAATACGTAACCTTATCGAGTCCCATTTTGTAAACAGCAGAAGGTACAAAGGAGTTACGATCCAAAATAACGACACAAAAAAACGTATTAGCTTTGTTTTAGCCTGAAGGAAAGAAAGGAAGTTTTATGACATGAAAAAGTACGAGTATTATGAGATCACCGCTCAAAAATGCATCAAAGGTGACACTGGGAACGAGTTTAGCGGCCCAAATAATGATGCGGAATACGAGAAAATCAGTTTTAAGGTCCGAGGTACATCCCACACGCAACATATTTGGAACAGAACGCACATTAACGGCCTATCGAAAGATGCTGAATCTAAAATCCAAAAACTCAAAGGAGATGGCTATGAAGTTTGGACATCTGTGGGGGCAAATATTGCACACGTAGAAAACTAACGGAGGTAATAAATGGATAAGACGCAAACGCAACCCGCAACCCACGGCGGCTACCGCCCCGGCTCCGGACGCAAACCAACTGGCCGCACTCGCCGAACATTCCAGCTCACAGATGCCGAGTACGCAAAGCTAAAAGAGCTACTGTCCAAAATAAGGACTACTAAATCGAACGAAGAAAGAAGGAATTAGGATGAGCACAAGAACTCGTTTTATCAACAAGCAACTGTCTAGCCATTTATCCACTATTACAAAAATCAAATCTCTCGGCATTGACTACCTGGGCCGCTATGCAAGCAATGTCGAGTCTGACCTGCGCGCTATAGGTAAAAACCAATTATCTGACCGTTTTCTTAACGAAATTGAATATATCGGTCCTGGGAAACCCGTTAGATGCTCACACGAAGGGTGTAATGATTGCGTCTCCTACGGTGCCCGTAACCCCGAGACCGGAAAGGTGTATTGTCGAGAACATGAGTACTTAGCGTAGTAGCCCGACAGCTCGCAAGGAGCCTATCATAGAGTTCTAATATCAGTAGATCAAAGCCAAGCCGGGCTAAATCGGCGTAAGGAGGATAACACATGTTTAACGATCAAGAACATCTAAACGCTTTCGAATCCCTCTGCCCAGGCAAACTAATCACTGATTCAGAATGGTACAGCACAGTTTTTTCCTTAACTTCCGATTCCGAACTACGCAACAAAACACTGAAGCACATCAATCCAAAACGCCGAGAAATCAAATGGAGTAAAATATTTGACACCGATTTTGGTAGTGGCCATCGCGCCGCCTTGTATTGGGCATTCAGTCTTTGGGCAGGAAATTCGTGGTCTAATAAGGAAGGAGAGCAAGTTGATACCATGGACAAATCTTATTACATGGACGAAACTCTTCGCCGAACCGCGATAACAGCCCTCGAATTACGATGGGGAATTAAAGTTTTCGGGAAGTCCTAGAAATAGGGCTCCTTTTTTATCCCGGAGCAATGTAAACCCCTTTATTATGCCTCATTACCTTATCGACCATCTCAAACCTCTTACCATCCGTAAACTCAATAAACCTAACGCAATTCTTAGGAGGATTATCCTTATCAGGGCAACACTTATACCTAGAGCATAATTTGCAATCCACAATAAGTTACCCCCTGAAAATTACAAAAGACGCTCCGAGCCACATTATAGGCCGAGAGCGTCTTTATTTTGTAAGTTATTATGTCCTTTAGAGTGTAACATTTTAATTCCGACTATTCCAATGGATTTAGTTATGAATATTGTTTGATATTTGTACTAACACTTCTCCCCCATTGTCTTAGCCAATTCCTCGACAGCCTCATCCTTCAACCGATAATAGCTATCCCGACTCCTAAGCCCGTGATTCTTCCGCAGAACCCTTTGCGCGTAATCATCCTTATTTTCCTGTAAATACTTTGTGTCTATTATGAGTTTCTTGGCATCCGGAAGCATACCCACCGCTAAATCAATCAACTCGTTTTCATTTTGCAATTCTACGAGCAATTTCTTTTTGTCATAAATCTTAGATGCCAGATCACCCGTCGAATCACTCACGCCACTCCCATGAGGCATATCACTACACACCTGCGTCGTCTTAACCCCCATCATGGATAGTTCCCTTAGTAGGTAAGTTATGCGGTCCTGATTCCCCTTGTAGCGCGTTAGGCGGGAAATAGTCGAGTAATGCCATGGAGGTCTTTTTTGTTTTGTAATTATGGAGTCCACCCCCCTCTACTTACCCCTCTTATATTTTGAACAATGCATCGCTTCCAAAAAGCCAGTACCAGGCTTAAGGGGGCATTCCTTACCATTCCAAACAAATTCACATGTATTACATCTTCTATTTTTCCAATACCACTTTTTAAACTTTTTAATTAGCCCCATCTTTATTCCCCCAAACTCTTAATATCAAACACAATTCCTCTGCAAAACTTCCCACCGTCTTCCATAACATCAAAAGTTGCGTGTGGAATATCCGTTTCGTAAATCCACGAATACTCTTCCTTATCCCAAATACCTTTAATAACCTTACACTTTTTCTTAGCAGCCCTCGAATGTTTGCATTCCTCAAAAATACCATCTTTATTTAGGTATATCTCAGTACCATCATAGCAAGTGACTTCCTCGTCGATAGCTCCCTCTAGTTCGGCATTGTCGTCCGAATATCCAAATACCACCACAAACCCCAACGCCTTCGCCAATTCCTTTTCGGCTAAAATCATCTCGCCTAAATATTCCCGACCATCCAGCATCTTGGCAAATTCTTGTATTGTCATTGATCTTCACCTCCAATATCTATTTTTCCACACACTGGGCAACTAGTAATCGACTCAAGTTGATGCGTATTAATCTTAATAAATTCATTATTATTGTTTTTACAGATTCCATATGCGCCAAAGAACGATGAAACGAATTGAAGTATTTCAACAGTTTGCTCTTTATGGCAATTAGTGCAATCTGGCGTGACATTATAACCTTCAGCCGTATTGATGAACGATTGGCAATCAGTGGCTGACGGTTTTACTTTCGCTATTCCATGAGACATACCCTACCACCACTTTCTCGACCTACACGGAAACCATAATTTTCTCCCAGAACCCCTTCGCCACGAAATATTCCTGTCTTTTAATCCGTAGAACATCATCCATTCCCCTTCCTACTCCTTATAAATTCCAGTATCCTCCCCCTTTTTCACTATATAAATACTGTTGCTGTACGGGTCCAATACCATCACATCTCTACCGAATACCAGCTTTATGATGTCACTAAACTTTAGGCGTATTTTTAAATTCATTAACTTCCTCCATCCTCTTTACCAATCGTCTCTCCTCGCACCTTTGGCAACCTTCCATAATCCTTTGCCAATCCGTTAATCTTGCTCCACATTCAGGACATAACTATATTTTTCGTTGGTCCACTTATTTCCCATCCTTCCTTAAACCCAACCCCATATCCTCCAACTTCTCTTCAACCTCCACACAATCCCTTCTAACGATGTTCCTGCGCCCCATGAGGTCTTTCCACGACATCCTAACCAAATCCCCTACAATCTCTATCCCTGCGCGTCTCAGCCTATGATAAGTCGTAGGAGTAAACCCCATATCAGCCAGCCTTACCGTCAAATCCGTATTATATCTCTTGTCCAGCCTTGCCCTAATTTTATCCATTAGCACTTAGCTTCCATCTCCTCTCTAATATCAATGTCCACTCCCAAGGCGAATATAGCTCGACATACAGCATGGCTTAGGTGCTCATCCTGTCGATCCCCCGCAAGGTAGGCGTACACATGAATTAGTAAATGGTTTAAGTGATCTCTAGTTGGTATTTTTCGCCAGTTATCCTCTCCGTACTTATCAAACCCCTCCTTCAATACCTTAGCAGTAGCAAATAATGCTTTAGGATCTATCAAATCAAAGCGATACCCAGAATTTGATTGTCTTCCTCCTGATTCGTTTTCCTCTATTAGTGCATCTTTGCCAACTCCATTAATTACTTTTTTCATCCTATTTTCCCCTTTCTATTCTTCTGGTCTAATATACAACGCCACTAAGCCTGTAAATATTGCGTCAGAAACATTGTTAGTTATCCATAATCCAAGACTGAGTGCAAATAAGCCAATACTCAAACCACTCCTGATTAAAGGCAAGGCGACCAAAAGCACACTGGGCATACGACGCATCCTCCTTCATTCCTAAGCCTTTGTCCACATTCTGGACAAATATTGCTGTCTATAATAATCATTCCTTTCCTGTGCTTCCGAAGCCCTGTATTCCCCGCTCGCTCTCCCCCAGCTCATCAACTTGAACAAACTCAGTCTGTAAGTATGGAACCACCACCAGTTGGGCAATGCGCTCTTTTGGGTTTATAACTACATAATTCGAGTCGAGAGGATTAAATATATTCATGGACATTTCGCCAACATATCCCGAATCTATTGTTCCAGTAATAACGAGTTTACCCTCAGATGATGCCCCTGACCTTGGCTGTAGTAGTCCAACGTATCCGTGTGGTATCTCTACGGCAACACCCGATGGAACTTTGTACAGTTGCCCAGGATGCAATCTTATTGGCTGCTCTATCCGAGCTCTTAGGTCTGCCCCTGCATCGTTTGCGTGCTTGCGGTATGGGAGGAATATGGGGTCTGTGGTTCCCATTAGTTTAGTGGGAATAATGTTAATACCCCTCAATTCTAGGAAAACGAAATTCTCATTTACCCATTTATATGATCCCCAATGTGGGGAATTCTGCTCATTGGTTATACAAAATCCCCCGTCCTCATCCTCATTAGCCTCATATGTTTTCCCCTTAACAAAGGCGACTATGCCATCAAAATTCATTACAACTTTTTTGGAACACTTAATTTTCATTACCATCCTCCTATTATTGCGCTATTATTGCGTTGCTTTAGTTCTCTTTTTAACTTTTGGGTTTAATATAAAGGTCATGATTCTAGCCAATGCATCCCTCATCGTTTTTGAACCACTCTATTTCTCTACGGTTAAATTAATTTCCCATCCTTATCCTCCTTCAAGTACAAATCCGCATACGTCACACCGACAGCATATGCCTGCCAAATGTCCTTTGAAAATCCATAAAACCAACCCGGATCTTTCTTCGTACCTTTTCCTTTATTTCCAACTCCATAAGCAAACCTATCCACTAATGCCTGAATTATGTTTCCATCCTTTGCATTCATGATATGGCAGAGGTTCATTTTTGCTTCACTGCGATAAATAAGTGTTGGAGATTCCATATTACAGGTATCAATCGCCTCATAAAATCTTCCTATCCAAACGCAAGTGTCGAAAACTTCCTTACCTACCGCCATTCCATAACACGCGACCATTTCTATTGCGAAGTTATTCACTTTTTTAAATCTATCTCCAACTATAAAGCCTATTAATAAATCATTCTTCACCTTTCCATATTCGATTGGTTTAAGTTTTTCATCAAGAACAACATACGCACTCTCTGCGCTTCCTGGATCAATAGCCAATATCATACATTTTCACCCAAAAGCTCAGGATTCTCGTATATATTCCCAATTACACACGATACCTTTATCCAGTAAGCCAAGTCTTTTCGATTCAACCCACAGTCACCCTTCCACTCGATATAAAACCCCACATGACCACCATGCCTATCGTCGTTGAATGGGTTTCGGTATTCGCCAAGTTTGACAACACCGCGAACTTTGCTGTTGAAATGATCGGGGAAGACATCCCCCTCAAAAACTTCCTGTCCCTCCGGATAATCCTCGGTTCGCTTTTTATCGCGTAGGCCAGTGAACTGCATTAGCTCGGCTTCTTCGTTAACTGATAGAAAATTATTGTGTTCCCGTATTGTGCTTGCCACATAATTAATATCGTTAAAATATAACGTAGGTACCTGTAGCATCTTTTTTTTCAGATTATCCCATGCACGAAATTTAATACCCCTTCCGTTCATCAAACCTCCTCCTCCTTGTTATCCCAATCCAATTCTTTCCCGCAGTATCCGCAATAATTTTGACTAGCATTGTCAATCCTCATATCACAGCTACCGCAATAGGGCATTTTTAACCTTATAACCTTCTCTGCCTCCCTTGCCACCTTGCCACATTCACGGCAGACAACTTCGCATTCTCCATATATGTTTCTGATGATCATTTTTACCCTTTTCATATCTTCGTTCTCCCCATCCACTGATGCGCTTCCCCAACCCCAACTACCCCTGCACCATCGACGACCTTCCGAATGTTCTCATCCAGCTCGCAATCCTTCATGTACCTGCGACCACTCCGAATAGATCCATTACCACCCAATGTCAGTCTGTAATCTGTAATAGTTGTCCGACTTATACCAAGGTGATAAGCAAGCTTTGATACGTTACCAAACTTTTCTATTGCCTTTTCTAGATCGATGAGCGTGGGGTAGAGGGTTTTTAGTCTGTTTGTTTTTGTGTTTTTCAATTGTAGGCCTCCTTTGAGGGGTGATTGGTTAGCATGCACCCCTATTTATTTTAGATTAGAATGGGACATAATCTCCATCATCTAAATTAACCTCTGTTCCGTATGAATGATTTACGCTTGTTGCGTTGTTGTCCTGTTGTTCCCTTGGGCTTAAACCGTTGATGCTATCCGCGATAACCTCAGTCACCCATCGTTTTTTACCGTCGTTACCATCGTAGGTGCGAACTTGTAATCTTCCATCAACTGACGCTAATTTTCCCTTTCCGATGTAGTCCCCGGCATATTGGGCTGCTTGTTTAAATGCTACACATGGAATGAAATCAGTTTCTCGCTCCCCATTAGCACTTTTAAAGTTTCTTTCAACCGCAAGCGTGAAGTTGGCAATCGCGACTCCCGAAGGGGAAAATCTCAACTCAATCTCCTTACAAATACGACCCACGAGACAAATTCTATTTAGCAATGTAATTCCTCCATTTATTATTCAAGTTTGGTTCAATAAATAATTCATCATTAACCCAACCGTGGTCCACTCTCCAGAGTAAGGTAGCAACTCCCACGCCCTAACTCCTCCTTAATCATAGATACTTACTTGATAATTAATCATTGCTTCATATACAACTTTCGGTATTAATGGCTTGTAGAGTTCTGCGTGTTTCTTGATTAAGGATTCTTTTAATTCCTTATATTCCACAAAAGCCTCGTGAGGCGTATTGTGAAATATAGTTCCCCACAAAATAAGCTTCCCATCTCTACACCTAGCTCTATACTTACCCGTCTTACGGTCAATCACAACTCCTACGGGGTGATTAAACTTAGGATGTGTACGTTTTCTAAAAATACAATTTATACCGTGTGGGACAAGTACGCATGTATCCGGGCTATATAGTTTATTTCCGCGAACTATAATGTCCTTGTCTATGTCTAAGTTCTCTCCGTCAATGTTGTACGTATTTTCTTCATACCATATTTTAAAGTTCTTATACGATAACCATTCATCACAACACCAACACCCTTTGTAGTTCAAAAGACTACCGTTCCAATTATCAGGGTTGCATCGTCTTTGAATTCCATCCCAAATGTTTCTACTTCTTTCCGTATTACCCATATCTTTTTTCGTCCCTTTTCAAATTATCAACCCTCTTTCTGTATTCCGTAGGCTCAATGTATGCGCTTTCTGCTACAACCTTATCTGGCTCGCTTATCCTGTTACCACTCGCATCGACAAAGTACCTAACACATGGGCTAGCCCATGTCGTGCATTTTTCGCTAACTAGCTTTTCCGTTAATACTGTGCCGTAGGTTCGCATATTGCCGCGCTTCATTTCTGCACCTCCCTCACCTGTTTAACTCCTGCGAAGTCCAACAACTTCTGACATGCCGGACACGGTATAGGATCAACCTCATCCGAGCAGACTAGATATAACTCAGCACCCCCAAGATCAACCTTAGACCTAACCAAAGCAGAAACCTCAGCATGCACGGCTAAACAATCATCATAACTTCCCGTGTTATGTTCAATATCCATCCTAGAGCACGTAGTACATGCTTCAGGCGACTCATTATACCCATTGGATATAACTTCGACCACCCATCACGATTACACAGGCGTAGTGACGTTTTAGGCAGTTTGAGAGGGGTAGGAGTTTTCGGGCTTCGTCGAAGTAGTTCATCTTGCCACCGTCCCCGTCATCTCGCTCCGTCTTTCCTCTGACCACTTCTTAGTCCTGCCGGCATAAGCATCCATAAATCCCATAACGTCCGGCTTAACTCCTGACTCCACAGCTTGTTTTCCAGCTTTAATAAAGTTGATAAGAAACTCGCTCATTACGTCAACCTGCTCAGGTTCCAGCACATCTCGGTAACTAACCCCGGTCAGGTATGTTCCATCCGATATGTTTCCAATTTTGGACGGGAGATTATTCCTGTGCCTCCAACACGCTATGGTGTTTGGCTTTATCCCGACTGCCTTTCCAATTTTGGTATCGTTTTTGCCGGAGTTGTAGAGCTGCAAGATTTTTTGTTCGTTGAATTTTAGCTTTCGCATTTAGGTTCCTCCTTATCTCTTAACTTGTTTAGTCGCCGCCTCTAAAGGATCCCATTTCCTAAACATCCTGCTCACAAAAGTTTTCTTTCCAATCCCGTTAGCCAATGCCATGTCCTCGTATTCCTTGGGGTATTTCCTTTTTGCTATTGCTATGTTGTCTATCAGTGTTCTCTTGCCCATCATGGGAATGGTTGCTGCATCGTCTGGACTCATACCCAATTCGTTTACCCTTCTGTAAAATGCAGAGAGGGGAATATTGTTCTCCTTTGCAACACCTGTCCACTTCTTCCAATCACCTTGCTTTCGAGGTGGATCTTTCTTTGCTCTTTCAATGCTCCATCCCAGGATTCTTACTCTGTCAGTGAGTAACCTTGTGCTTATTCCGTTTTTATTAGCTATTTCATATGCAGTTGGTGGGATATAGAAGTTATAGCTCATCACAACCAAGCCCCCTCACTGTTTTAGGTGTCAATCTTTGCTATCTGTTTCGGTTCGGCTAAATCCTTTGCCCCTTGCATTGTTGCTATGATTTGCTTTAAAGATTGCGGGGTTTTCGCGTCCGTTATCTCCCTTTTCTCCAAGGCCTCATACGCCATTCGGAATTGACCCCGTATAACATCAATGTTTTCAGATAGGCAAATATCTTTAAATCCAATCGCTTCAACTGCTTTTCTTGTTAAAGGACTAAGACTTGCCAACGCTTCCGGTTCGCGATATATGCCGAGGTTACGGATTGACTTTGTAACCTCTGCCCATGCGTCCGGTGCTGGCGGGATGTTCGGTCCTGTGATTTGTGCCGCCACCCCTCGGAATACGGCTGGCATTGGGAGGAAAGGATTCTCAAGGGTTGCTATTACTTTTCTAGCTGAGGTCATGGCTATGTTAAAGGGTAAATCTTTAAGAGCGTCCCAGTATACCTCCATCCTTTGTGGTGACGGCTTGGTATCAGTGGTAATTGACGTGATGTATGAATAAAATTTAGCAAACTCAGGCTTGTCCATTATTTTCTGCCTCCTCGTGCATAGATAACCATTGGGCTGTTATATTGTCCTGAATGGATGGTTCATTTTTAACCCATAGTTTTGATTTATCTTCATCCAATGGATAATGTACATAATCTTCATATGGTTTTGCAGGCCCTAAGAAGGTGGAAGGATGTTGGGTGAATTGCTGATCCTTACCCTTCCTAGATGTTGCGTAGTTCCTAGATGCAGAAACTAGGTCATTGGGGTCAACTCCTTCCTTCCTTCTAGTATTCCACGCCTTCATGGTCTTTGTCTTATTGATATGCCTTGGATACGATTCCCAAAATTCTTCGAAGAGCATCTCCGACTTATCACTGAGTGTAGGCGAAGAAATATCTTCGGGTATTGTTTTGGATTCGGATTGGATTCGGATTTGGATTGGATTTGGATTGGATTGGATTGGATTACGGTGACATATGCAATCATCCGATATCATCTGATATCCGTTGTATGTCTCTGATGTTGGCTCTGGGTATTTGCTTCTTTTTGCCCTTATTTGTTGGTGCTTTTCCCACGTTTTTATTTGCAGGTATGGTAGCCCTCCGCTTACGTAGCTCACAACCAATCCTACATCTATTAGTTTTATTAATCTTTTCACTATGTCGTTAGTTATCGAATTATCTTTAAGAGGGTAACATTTTGCGGTAAGTATTTTTATTCTTCCATCCATGCGACCGTAGTCGTCACAATTTACAATTAATCTATAAAAGAAGTTCTCCTCTTCTGTAGTTAATTGATCTATCGTGTCGCTAGTGCAAATGGATTCCTTTAAAATCCTATTAGGCACCTACTCACCTTCCTGCATTATTTAACATTTCCATTCCTCTCCCAAAACCCTCATCATACCCGTTGAGAAAGTCAGAAATATCCCTGCGTGTTATTTCGTTAGCAAGATCAATGGCCTCCGTCACGCATTCTTTTGGATTTAAAAATACTTCAGTACCCATATAACGTATCACTGTATATCCTTGGCGCATTAAATACCTTTCTCTCTTGTAATCCTTCTCTCGTTGTTCTTTGCTTTTGTGAAATTCATGTCCATCTATCTCGATGACACACTTTTCATAAACAAAGTCAACTTTATAGATTCCAATCACAACTTGACTTAAAAGTTCCACAATTGCCGGAAATTCAGGATCTTCATTAACCAATTCATCGTACGCATCTTGGAACCTTTGCTCAATCTTATTCAACCCTACATCACTCCTCTCCTATATTATAACACAAGTTGTGTCGTTTGTATAATTTAACATGGTGCATAATAAACTTAACTTGTGTTATAATAAGTAACATATAACTTTAGGGAGGATGATAAAATATGGCAAATGATAAGCTATATCGCTTCAATTTCGTGCTACCGGAACCCTTAGCGTCAGAGATAGATAAATACCGCAAGGATGTCGGGACATTACCGCCAAAGTCCGTTGCTATCCGTGATCTAATAGAACTTGGATTAAAGACATATTGGAAAAATAAGGATTCAGTCGGCAGAGATGATTGATCTCTGCCTTATTTCTTTGCATGATCTACTCGACTAGCCATAGGCCGTTGATCATTTTAAGGCTGAGATCCCATTCCGTGAATCTAAGGAAACCGTCAATGGTATGATCGACTGGCCTTATCCTCTTCCCGCTATTCACGGCGGTCATGAAATCAACTGACTCGCGAAATAATTCCCAATCTTCATCAAGTTTCGGAACTTCACATGAAAACTTATCGTTATCGGAATAAACTAAGTGCCCATTAAGGAATTTATAAACAGCATTATTTAAGTTGGTTCTATAAAATTTAGCATTAGGATTAGCTAACGCATATGTGTACATTTCACCAGTCTTCATCCCTAAACACCCTCCTTCACACTCTTCGCCAAAATATCAGAGGAACATGCTCTGCAAACCATATCCCCATGCCACGCGACAACCTTAATATCAGATCCGCAAAACATACACTCTATCGAGTGCTTCTGTATCCTCAAACCTTTTCCATCTGACACCATTTCTAGCGGTGTCGTAGTGTCATATCCCATCGTTAACCGCAATGGCTTGGGTATCGTAATCCTCCCGAAAGAGTCCATTGTTACTGAGATTCCTATTGGCTTCACTTCTTCTCCATCTCCTTCTTTTTATCGCTATGCCAACGATTAGTTTCCACCGTCCTAGTTGCCGCATCCTCAAGACTCCATTTCCTAAGCACTCTGCTTAAAAAAGTTCTGCGACAAATACCGTTCCTGAGTGCCAATTCCTCATATTTTTTCTGATGCTTTCGATTTGCTTCTCCGACCACTTTCATGTTGTTCCTTGGATCAAGTACAGGCGTAGTTGCTGCCTTCTCAGGGGTCCATCCATGCCTGTAAATTCTTGTCTCGAATGTTCTCTTGCCTATCCCATTTGTCTTAGCTAATACAACCCATTCTGTGTATAAATTGCGTTTTTTTGGAGGGGTAGTTATGGCTTCTTTTATCGGCCACGCTCTGTCCCGAACTCTCTTTTCTAGAGTGTTTGTACTTATGCCATTTTCTTCTGCTATAGAGTAATGTTCGGGAGTTATCCAATACTGATAAGCCATAACTACCTCCGATATTTAGCAGGTATCTTCGCTAATTCGGCATTATCTAGACCCTTTTGCCATGCAAAAATATCCTTGTTCGGCGGTAAGTCTAACTCGTTGCGCTCTTTCTGAATCCGGGATTTACCGCAGCCTATGATTTTGCCGACTTCGATGTCGTTTAGGCCGGACATGTAGAGTTCTGTGAATAGGATGGGATCTATTTGCGTTGCTGTGTTTTGCATTTGGCTCCTCCTTAAAATGGTTATTGAGTCAATTTACGGTTGCTTCTTGGGTATGTCCTGTGTTTATCCCTGTGGCACAGTGGGCAAAGCCACTTAACATCGAGAGGTTTACTGTAATCTGGATGATGCGCGTTTATGCGAGATGTTTTGATCCCGCACTCCGAACAGTTCAATGTTTCATAATCCCGCCTCCCTAATCAGAACGTAAATTGTTCCAACGGTATGTTTTTTCCAGCTTCAGCAATCTCCGTATCCTTACCCGTTAACTCCGTTATTTCCCTGACCATTCTTTCTGCGTCCGAGTTAACTGAGGATAAATGAAGTAAAACTATTTTTTTTACCTTTGACAAATCATTAGCGGATAAGAACTCCTTGACGTGTTCCAGTGAAAAATGGCTTTCCAATAGACGGTTTTTCATACTAGATTGAATGTATCCTGATTCAATATTTGCATCTAATGTGTCTTTGCAGTAGTTACATTCAACTAGCACATAATTTAATCCATTGAAGCGATTTCTTATGAAGTACGTATCTGTTGCAAAAAGTAGTTTTTCACCCGTTGGTCTGTACTGAATTAAATATCCAAGTGGTTGAGCGCAATCATGCTCGGTATCGAAGGGGAGAATCGTAAAATCTCCAACGTCAAATTGCATTCCCGAAATAACAGGCATCAACCTATGAGTATTTAGGGATTCCATTGTTTTTAGAGTCCCCATGGACATATAACAATCAATACTAGAAAGAGTAAGCCCTTTAACGGCCTTCGAGTGATCTTTGTGTTCGTGGGTTACTAGGCATCCATAAACACGGCTTAAATCAAATCCTAGAGCTTTCTGTATGTCTTTATATTTCATTCCTGCATCTAGAATTAGAGTTCCGGTAGGGGCTTCGAGGAGATAGGAATTACCCTTACTCCCCGAACCAATTACTTTTAGATTCATACTAGAATCCCGGCCCTGTTGGTGGATTGTTCAACTCTTCAGCCAACTTATCCATCTCAACTATCTCAGCATCAGTAATACCTTCTTCATTTTCGTGGTCGTTCGGAACGTCTTCGGATACGATATCAACAACATTGCCATTGTTAGCGTTTTCCACAATCGTTTGTTCTACTTCGGCCTCTTTGAATTCGTTTTCAAGTTGATTTAGTCGCATATAATCGTCATCAATCTTTTGACTGTCGATTGTGATGTCTTTATAGGCGGCCCGGTAAATTGTCTTATAGCACATCTTGTCGTGCCATCCCTCTATGGTTTCCCTGCCGACTTTTTTACCGTTATCCCAAACGTCCTTTTCCCCACCCCAAAATTCAACTGAGGCATACTTGGGCTTTCTTTTTTCGATGTCCTTTATCGATAAAACAACAAGCTTATTTTTCTCTGGATTATCAGGGAATGAGTGGTAATAAAACCCACCCACTAACTGGCCCCGGTCAAAGTCGTTGGTAATTTCAAACTCATAAAACTCAACCTTATTGGTGTGACTCTTTTTGATAGATTTGAATTTGTCGGTAGAGTAAACGAGTTCAACAATAACATTTGGAGCATCTAGGCCGTATTTAACTGCCTTTAGTTCAATTCCTCGATACCCAGGCATAAAGGTTAATCCATATTTAGCCACGCCATTCTTCTTAAATGGGATAAGACTGACATGGTTGTCCTGTTGCGGGTCCCAACCAATCCTCGCGGCAGCTACAACGTTTTGGGAAAGTTCCTCCATATCGATATTTGCCCAAACAATAGGCAAGGGGTCCTGGTTCTTGGTTTTCTTTTTACGCTTCTCTTCAGCAGTTTTAAGGGTCATATCGGCAACGATGAAATAGTTTTGGATCAGACGTTTTTGGAAATTAGTTAGGACAATCTCCCCTACGCTTCCTTGAAATAATTCCGTTACCTTGCCCATAAATCGTTCTGCCATGGTTTGTTCATTTATCGCTATATCTGTTGTCATGCTTTATTCCCCACTACTCTTAATTTTTCATCTTCCGCACTCACAATGAGCTTAATAACTTGCGAGTTTACATCCACAGTACCCGTGACTGACTCAAAATTATCAATGAAAATCGGGCAGGATACCCCGTAGTATTCCGACAACATTTCAATAATCGAAAGACCAGCTACAATTTTGCCACCGTTATTCGCCCCATCAAATTCAACCCAAACGCCATTCGTATTAACTAACGTACGGCAGACTTCTTTTTCCGTCCCATCATTCAGCGTGTCGAATAGCTTGAATTTAACCGTCTTAAACCGGTTGTTAATCGAATCCTCAAGTATCTTGACCTTTGCAGTTGTGAATTGCTTAATTAGATAGTCTTGACGCTCATAGCTGTTTATTTCGGCAGCTAATTTGCTTTCTTCTGCCTTGAGTTCTTCGATACGAAGTTTTGCTTTTTCGATAACTTCCTTTTGGTTGAGTGTTCTGTTTAGCCATTCGATTAAGGAAGCTGTTTCTTGCTTTTTATACAGAAGGTCGGAAGTTGTATCTTCGATAGGCTTGTCAAGTTCGACTTGCAAGGCTTGGAGTTCGTCAGTCAGACTTGAATATTTCAAATCAAGAGAATAGTTGTATCCGTTGCCGTGTTCAGTTTTCTCGCGCTCTATGTCATTTTCTAACTCGACAATTCTCTCGTATATTTGAGTTAATCTAGTTTCGTGTTTGGTTAAAATCTCAGCATCTAACGTTTTCTCTTTATTAAGGAATTCAGCTCTACTTCCTGCATCTGTACCCTGTTTACGAACACCGGAGATAACCTGATTTTTATTCTTGTCAAAGTTTTCCTTTAACTTATCAATCTTCTCTTGCGCCTTACCTTCGGGTAGTGATTGTTCGCAAGTTGGGCAGCTAAACCCATCAGGGGCAATGAATTGTTTGGCGTTTTCCTCTGCCCATGTTTTACGGAGTTCGATAATTAACTTTTCTATATTTTCTAGCTCCATGGACCTTAATTCGGAATTAGAACCCAACTTCTTAACCTCTGTGGATATAAGGTATCTCTCACCTTCGAGTTGCGATTTTTCCTCAATTGCCTTTTTTAGTCCAGACAAAGAGTAGTTATCGAGATCCTTTTTTCGAGCATCCAATTCGCCCTGCAACTTATACGCCTGTTGCTGTTTCTGGCGGTATAAACTAGCCCCCTTGGCGTTCATAGCTAGTTCTAATTCAATCGCTTGCAAAGTGTCTCCATGGGCTTGTAGCGAGGTTTCTATTGCTGTGTAGTCAGTGACATCTTCTGTGATATTTCGTTGTTGCTCATTGATCCGTGATGGTATCCCATCCATTTGGGATTTAGTGCTTTTAATCTTCTCCGAAACTACTAATTTGTGTTGTTCAATTGTCCTGCCGGAGTTAATGACCATTTGTAAATCCAACATACTTTTGTCGCCTACGGAAACTAGCGAATCAATAACGTCCGAATCCGACACATCACCGCATATCTCAAACAGAATCTTTCTCCGTTCCTGCCATCCAAATCCCTTCTCATTGGTATTAAAAAAGAGGGGATTTGTCAGGAGTTTGAAGATATTTTCCTTTATGAGCATGTTGATTTCAAGAGTATAGTCTTTGGCTTTTACCGGGACATCGTTGACCCAATATTTTGTTTCATTGCCAGTAAACTCTTTCACTTGGGTTCCCTGTTTCTTCACCCATTTTTCAGAGAGTTGACGCTTGAGCTTGAGCTTATTATTATCAACAAGGAAAACTCCTTCGACAATGCAATCCAAGCGATGGATCTCGTTTCCGTCCTCATCCTGCGGTTTTATCTGATAGTCTGCGCGACCTGATGAATCTTTCCCGAAAAGAAGCCACTGGCTACTATCAAAAAGTGTACTTTTCCCTGTTGCATTTTTACCGAAAATGTCAGCGTTTTTTCCGTTTAATTCAAGGGTAAAATTCTCTACCCCTTTGAAATCTTTAAGAGATAACGATTGAAGTTTAATTGTTTTCATATTTCTTCCTCTTCTTTCTTCTCAAATTTATACCCACAAGCCGTATGAATCATCTCGGATTTACATCCACCAGTACATAGCTCATCCCACTTGCAGCAATCGCATTCGTCCTCTGCATCACACTGTTCCTCGGAATGTTCGTGATTCTGCTCATGAAATTCTCGATAAAATTCTCTGCCTTTAAACAAAAGATTCACATGGCCCCCGTAGTTCTAAAGTATCATCCAATATGGTAGAATATCCTTGAGTATTTTCTTTGTCAGTCGGGGCATCTGTTTGCAGCAGGGCCTCTTCTTTTTGCCCAATTGCTTTCTTAATAACAAGATTAATCAGCGTTTCTCCGTCAACATCTATCGAAAAACACTCATAAATAACACCATCCTTGACGCTAATCCCTGCCTTGCCTCGGTATTCTAATTCAGGAAATATTGCATTTAGTAAGACATCTATCTCGTCCCAGTCAGCATTTACCTTGGATATGACCGTGACGCGTCTTAGTGCGTTGGAGTGACCGTCAATTGACCATTGCTCGATGAGTTGGCTATCTTCTAGGTCTTGGATGGCAGAGAGTTCATCTTTGGTTAATTTTCGCATGTTGCTTTGCTCCTTATCTTTTTTATCCGTCATAACATCCACACGCTTGGTCTACGACATCGACGAACATTGCGGGTTGATAATTACCGTTACCCAACGCTTTTTCACCGCATCGAGCATTTGCTTTCTCATTTTCCATGTACTCTGTATAATTGATAAATTCTGACCAGGCATAACTTCTACCCAATCCTGGTATTGTTGTAAGCTCTGAGTTGGACTCCATGTCTAGTGCTCTTTTTAGCAAGTCAGGATGCGAATCCCTTAGTTCTAGAATCTCAGACTTTTTCATACTTGGGCAGTAAAAACAACTGCTTTTACCTGGTTGCGGTAATCCTGCATCGGCTATGGTTTTAACGCAAGCATCCCTGTCCATTTCCCACTCAATAAGCGGATACCAAAAACTGTACTTTTTGTCATCGTAATCCTTAGCTCTGCGTTCCTCTCCGAATTCATAACCAATTGCTTTGATAACCTTTTCTCCGCTTTTCCACGTTGCAATCGCCAATGGGTGATGATTACAAAACTTATCCTGCGGTTGTGCTTTGAATTTTAGTGAACACGACTTGAATCCATAAGCTAGTGATGGAAGCATGTTTTGCTCAAGACAATTTGTTTCAAGTGTCATTACTTCACCATGAAGGTCTACCTTTTTAACAACCGTAATCGGGGGGAATCCATATCCAACTAACCACAATGAAAACATAACGATGTACCAATAGGTTTCGGGCCTCTCCCCCCCTGTATCAGCAAAGAGAATTAAGTCTGGAAGAATACCCCTCTTGACCATTTCCACTGGCTCTGCGGTACTGTCTGTACCTGCTCCGTAAGCTACAACTAGCATTTATTCCTTTCTCCCCATGCAAATACTGTTCTCGCGAGTAAACACCGGATTAAACGGCTCCCCAACTCTCCCCCTGCCAACATAATCCACCACTACAGCCTTCATCCTTCCATCATCCTTATCCTCTCCTCGAACAGTATTACCACACCGCATTAACTCGGTGAAATCAGCCTTATTGCGCTTAATGCGTTCCTCGATAGACTTCTTCTCCTGCTCGATCTTATAGGCTTGTATTTCACGATTGATCCAACCTATTTTTGATGCTTGGTAGCCGATGGCTTTGGCGAATTTCTTTAGCATTCCAACGCCCTCCTCTTCCTCTTATTCCTTGGACGCTCACGCTTTGCCACAATAGGAACATTATCCCGCCTAGAACATTCTCCCTGACAAAATGGGAACATCAGATTCGTGAACAGTACTCCTTCTGTACTAATTTCCCAAACACGAGAACACAAACAGGTTATCTTAACTTCACCGTCAGGCAGGTTGACTTCTTTTCCGCACAGACAAGTTTGGGTTGCTTGTTTAACCATAAAGAATCCTCCCTACTTAATAAGTTTGGATGTAAAGACTCTCAACTGACCCTCAGTTAACTGCACCGGCTTCAGAACATCCTTAAAACTTGAAATAAACTTCGATTGGATGCGTTGAGCCTCTTGGAATTTTAGCCTTCTGGCTTGATCTTTACGCAATAGGCTTGCTCCTTTCGTATGGTGAATCGGAATCACTCATTTACTTCAATCCCACCCGTATTTTTTGCCTTCAGCAATCATACTTAGCTCTCTGTGTATCCTTTCGGGAATATCGCTCTTTTCCCACATTGCCACGAACTCATCCACAGTATCCAGGTAATTAGAAAAGTCATATTCTATCGTGGGCTGGGAACCATATGTGTAACCCTTAATTTGTCGGTGATGACCACGTATCTGAATACCTCGTGCGCCAACATTACAGAAGTCAATGCCTGTAAAATTGGGGAAGCCTTCTAATCTTTCGGTTATTGCATTTTCAATGTGTTTCAGTTCCCCTAGATGATCGACGAGCATCTCTTCCCTCATATACGGCTTATACTTAAATGTCCCTAGATACAGGTTCTTTAAATAATCTAGTCTTGTCTGAGCCCCCGATTCGCTACTGAATAAATCTTTTTCGCATACACTTTGTGACCATTTGTCTAATTCTCCATTTATAAAAAACTTAATCATTTTATAGTGATTACTTAGAACGCAAGCCTTGAGAACAAACTTATTAGTATCCACATACCAAAAGGTTTTACCTTCGCTTTCCGCTACTCTTTTCTGCCAATCCTCAATCTTGACTTTCCTTTCACAATTCTGTTCATGTTGGTTCCTTAACTTTCTTCCATTTGGGATTTGGATTCCGCAATATTTACACTTAGGCATTCAATTAATATCCTCCCTTAATAAGCACTCTTCTTTATCTTGGTTATTTAGTCTTCCGCACTCATTAACCCTGTGAAATTGGTTCGCAAAACCGAGAACCGAATCCCGCATCTTCAAATATTCCTTATCGTCACACTGCATAGAACAGAGATGGTAAGCTAATTGACAAGCCAGACGTTTATCGATTTTCCAACGAAGTCCTCCGCATCTTAGTGGCAAACAAGAGAAATCAAGGTCTGCACCGCTAAGGTCTGCACCGCTAAGGTCTGCATCGCTAAGGTCTGCATCGCTAAGGTCGTAATCCAATATTGCTTTCTTGTATCCGTTTTTAAGTAGTTCCAAGACTTCTGGCCTGTCAAACTTCTTTTGGTGGCCTATTAATTCGAATCCGACAGCACTAACCTCATACATACCAGTTCCGCCATCTACATGATCCATAACTTTAACTTTAATACGATCACCGGATAATATCTCAACCACAACACCCCTCGTCATATCCTCGTTCGTGATGCCATATCCGTTGTTTGGCTTTCCTTTAACAAAATCTCCAATTTACATATTTAACTTCCCTCTTTCTCTTCAAAATGTTCACACTTTTTGCATGTGTACTTATCCACCATATCCCCACCCGAAAACTTGTGCTTATTTGGGCACGATTCCCTTACGAGTACCATTACCATTAAAGGTTCGATAGAGTGTATACACGTTCGGCACTTCTTGTACTTTCCGCGATATTTATCCATAATTACTCCTCCCACCTAGTTAAAATCCTAAAACTAATCTCTGCCACTCTGATAACATATGCCATGCTCGTCCTGCGCTTGAATCCAATGTTGTTTACTCTGATGTCAGTCGTGGTTAGGTCCATGAGGTGAGCGAATTGGGATGGGGTTAGCGGGCCTGTTGTTTGTTCGAGGATGGATTTTAGCATGTTAGTGTCTCGCTTTCTTTTAATAAGCTTGTCATCCTGACTCAAATACTTACCCTGAACCGTCTTACTGATTAAAGGATCCAAATCCTACACCTGTTTCCGGCTTGTTGGCAGAAACCGACACCACCGTAATATCTATACCTTCACGTTCCCCGATAATTTTAGCTAAGGTTTCAAAGAGTATATTTATATTCATGCGTCCTCCTTTCTCCCTATATCAGCTTTTTCGCAAAGTTTTACAGGCTTTTCCCCTCTCGCGTCGAAGTTGACAAGATATAGAGAGGTGGTGAACCTAAATGAAATGTGTAAAATGTGAAACTATGTTAGACGATGGAGCCAACTTCTGTACCTCATGTGAGGCTGCCCAAAAGTTAGTCTGTAATCATTGTCGCTCTGAGGTGTCTATTGACACCAAGCTTTGCCCTAATTGTGGGAAAGACGATCTTAGGGAACCGGATACATTGGGAAGTATAGCTGCTCATAGCTAACTAATCACCAATTCTTATTTCCACAGTCTGAACAGTAATTTTTCCTACTGTGCTTCCACCTGCCACATTCGCACTTTTGTTGAGGTGGATTAATGAAACTTTGACCGCAATGGCTACAGCATCTTGCACCCTCTACGTGATCTTTTTTTCCGCAAATCATGCACATTGACTGAGCAGAAGCTTGCACCTTTTGTTCAGTCTCTTTTGGGTTGATAGTGTTTGTCATTTGTTTTTCCTCCTTATTAATTAAGTTGAGATGAGATTTGGTTAGGGTGTAATAAAGCCACATTCAATGGCTATTCCTACTAGCTCTTTGGTCAATGCATTTATGTCCTCGATATCTGGGTATTCTTTTGGCAATTCGGTTATGGTTATGACGGTAAGTTCTTCGGGTGTCATATCATCTTCAATAAGAGAACTGAATGAGTCGTAGAGTTCACACTCGTCTCCTTGGTAGTTTTTAATGGATGGTTTCCATATCTCCTTGGGGCACATACAGCATTGGCAGTGAACTTCTCCACTTAACTCAACCATTAGTGATACCTCTCGTAAACAGTTTTACTAACCGACAGATCCAGCCCGAATTTATCCTTGACAGCCATTAGGTTTACGGTTTCGTCAAGAACTTCCTGGCGAGGTATGAGCATTTCGGGAGTCATTTCGTCCTTCTTAACCATCTTCGGATAGCCAAACATGTTAGATACGGCTTTGTTGGCAATCTGATTTGCTTTGATGTAGTCAACTCTTACTGGGTTACTCAATCCTCGTTTCAGAACATCCATGGTTTTTATTTGGTGCTCCTTGTCAAGAGTGCGGAATATTTGAAATCCTTCGAGGCCAGCCGCATTACGGAGTGTTTCGATAATATCAAATACCCAATCCTGGAATTGGATAGCTTCTTTCTTGCGACTTTTGAAAACGAGTCGATAAATATTTTTGGTATCGATTAGATTTAGTTCTACTATTTGAATAGCAGGTGTACCATCTTTTTTCTTTCCTGTCTCCACCCCTACCTTACTAGTAGTAACCCCGGGGGAGGATAAACCTTTTAGGGCTTTCGTTACCTGTTTCAAATCCAAAGCCTTACAAACATCAACCGCAACAGCCCACCAATTTCTCGGCTTGATTTCCACAAATCTAATTTCATGATCAAGCCATATTTCAGTACGAATTTTCATTTGCCCTCTCCTTATCCACTATCTAATCTCTACTAATTCCGGCTTAATGAATTCGTCTGCTGGTACTTTCAGCGCAATACAAATTCTCTCAACATCATCCCCTGAGACATTCTTTATCCCGGAAATTCAGCTAGTAATCCCTTAAGTGATCTTATTTCCCTTTTTAATTCCTCAACCATGTCGAGTGCCGCCTTAACCTTGCCCTCTTTCTTTGATATCTTTGCTAACAGTCTTTTACGCTCTTTCCCAATTAAGTGATTTTTTTTAATCGGAGAGATACTTCTTACTAGCAAGCCCCCTATGATTTGATCCACACCTTGCCTGGTCATTTTGAATTTATCGCCTATTTCTTGAAGCGTCTTACCTTCTAGTCTAAGTGATAAGATTTCAGCTTGTCTTTGGTTCAGTGACTCTGGATTTATAATCGATAGCCTTTCTCTTAACTCTGACAAAGCACCGTCTGTATGTGCTTGACTCAACATCTCTCGATTACATATTGAACACACTCCATCCTTTGAGTGAGTTGGCTGACCACATACTTGGCATGGTTCGGTATATTTGATTCGGTCTATTAATCCGGTTTTGTATGCATGGATAATATTTTGACTTGGGGTACACCATTCCAAATTACTTGGAATATTGTTTAGCGTGTTCCCGTCTAAATGGTTAACCTGTTGATAGTTGTTTGGGTTTTCGCAAAATGCTTCGGCAACTAATCTATGGACATAATAATGTTTCTGCTTGGAATTTTCGGTAAAACTTACAATCCCATATTTTTTAAGCCTAGTGGTCATAACAATGTTCGCCAATGTTTCCTTGCCGTCTTTAATTTTGTATATAACTCCGCTTTCTAATACCCTGAATTTTCCACCCTGAACTAGCTTTGATGTAATTACCAAGACATATGCCCCCTCTAGCTGACCTTCGTCAAACTTTCGTCAGGAGAAAGTTTTTTGTTAAAAAAAATTAACAGGAATTCAGATGTCGTCATGTCTAAGATATCGGCAATCTTTTGAGCATGAGAAAGCTTAAACTCTGACCCCGTGTCTTCAATTTTTGAATGTAAAGTGTTCGCAGTTATCCCGAGTTTTTCAGCCAATTTCTTACGATTAAGGTCTTTGTCTATTAACTTTTTCTCAAACTCTTTCTTGTGATAAATCACTTCGTTCCCCCCTTTTTGCACTTTCTTTCAACGAAAGTTTCTAAAGTAAATATATCATTTGAGTATTTAAAAATCAATAGCCAAACGAAATATTTACAGGATTTTTCATAATAATATTGATTTAGACGAAAATTTATTGTATTATGTTGCTAAGAAATGGGGGTAATGGAATGGTTCTTCTAAATTATGTAAAAATAGGTAGTAGGATAAGGTCAAGGCGAAAGATCCTATCTCTAACCCAGAAACAACTAGGACTAAAGGTTAATCTTTCCGAGGGAAGCGTATCTAAGTACGAATCCGGGAAAGTGGAAGACGCTACAACGTCTAAGTTAAACGAATTCGCAGATGCACTCGACGTTGATATCGCATGGCTTTTAGGAGCTGAAAAAAGTTGTGTGCATGAAAGCCCATCTATTGAGCTATCCAACGACGAACAAAAACTAATCACTTCATGGCGTAAACTATCCCACGACAACCAAATGAAGGTACTAGGCATTGTCGAGCTTAAATTAGACGAAGAGGCTGCTGCAAGAGAAGAGTACGTCAGCCAGGCTAAAAGAGCGTAGCGGTAATGTCATTTACATAAAATTTAGGTAAGGAGATTTTTTATGATTAGAACAGCCGTCTACATTCGGGTAAGCACTTGATTATATAATCATAAAATGCTCTAATATATATTAGAGTGTGAACCAAAAGGGATGTATATTATGGCTGTATCAAAATTAGAAATTAGGTTTATGGACGAAGGAAGAGATCTAAAGGAAACCTTGAACAATTTTTACACAAACGAAAAATTAGGATGTACGAATATTGCAAAATTACTTAATGTGACCGCCATGACCATTCATAGTCATTTAAAAAAATATAATATCGAAACGCGCAGTCTGGAAGAAGCGTTAAAGATTTATGACAGATCAGGGGAAAAGAATGGGATGTATGGCCTGAGATTCACTGATGAATACAAGAGAGAACAAAGTGAAAGGCTAAAAGCAACAATTAAAACCAGGGGGTGCCATTGGTCTAAGGGAAGAGTAATGCCAGAGGCAGAAAAGGCTTCACACGGTAGAAAAGGTGAAAATAGCGGAAACTGGAAAGGAGGTAAACATATTAAGGGAAATGGCTATGTAGAAATTAAAATGCCCAGTCACCCTCATTGTGATAATCGTGGTTACGTTTACCAGCATAGGCTAGTTATGGAGGAATTACTTGGGAGATACTTAACTGATAATGAAATTGTCCATCATATTGATGAAGACAAAGTAAATAATGAAATAGAAAATTTGAGGTTGTTCCAGTCGCATAGAGAACATGCAATGGAGCACCATAGAATAAAAAAGGGGATGATCACTGAATGATGCGAGTAGCTATATACATTCGGGTTTGACAGCACATTGGAACAGGCTCATCACGGATATTCCATCCAGTCACAAAAAGAAGCTCTCACGAAGTATGCGCAAGAGCATGACATGTTAATAGTAGATACATATGTAGATGAAGGACAAACGGCCAGGAAGGCGTACAGTAGCCGTAAAGAATTTATGAGGATGATAGACGATGTTATGGCCGGAAAACTTGACTTGATCATTTTCCTGAAAATGGATCGTTGGTTTAGAAGTGTTAAGGATTATTATAAAATCCAAGAAACATTAGATAAGCATAACGTGGGATGGAGGGCTATCCTTGAGAATTACGACACCACAACGGCCAGTGGTAGGCTACATATTAATATCATGCTATCAGTGGCTCAAGATGAATCTGACAGAACAAGCGAACGCATCAAATTTGTTTTCGAAAATAAAGTAAAACGAAAAGAAGCTATTACCGGTTCTATCCCAATTGGACTGAAGATCGAGAAAAAACATGTGGTGCATGACAATGATAATACTTGGTTAGTTATAGAAATATTTAATCATTTTGAGCTAAACCAAAGCCGAAGGGGTACTATCACCTATATACGAGATAAATATGACGTTAATTTATCTTACTCTTCCGTTGTAAGGGTACTTTCTAACTCACTATACAAAGGAGAATTCCAAAACGTTAAAGATTTTTGTGAGCCACTTATTTCAATTAAGCAGTTTGATAATGTTCAAGAAATATTAAAAAGAAAGACTTATCGTAGAAATCAAACCGACAGAATTTATATCTTTTCCGGTTTACTTACCTGTACTGAATGCGGTAGCCGATTATCCGGAGCGATGACACATAATGGATATAAAGAATATCAATATTATCGTTGTTATCAATATGTTCAAAGACGTTTGTGTACTCGTAAATATGCCGTTAGCGAGAACTACGTTGAAGAATATTTAATCAATCACATTGAAGAAGAAATAAATTCGTATATCGTTGACTATGAAATCAAAGTTGAGCAACAAAAGAAACCTAAGGTTAATAAATCTGTAATAAAAAATAAACTAACTAGGCTAAAGGAGCTTTATATAAACAATCTCATTGACATTGATGAGTATAAAAAGGATTTCGATATGTACACTGATCAACTAAAGAATAACGAGACTCCATCTGAAAAAATTGATGTACAGGGACTTAGGGATTTCCTTCAGAGTGATTTCAGGAGTATTTATATTACTTTGAAAAAAACAGAAAAGAGAACTCTATGGAGAGGAATAATAAAAGAAATTAAGATCGACAATGAAAAGCATTTTGATATTTTTTTTATTTAATATGTTGTACTAGTTCTCCACTTCCCGTTGGTAGTGATTAATTAGTACAACAAACTTGATGGCAATATTTTTTATGCAAGCAGGGTATTACCCCTCTATGTGGAATATATTTCCTGTGGTGATGAATATGAATAGAGTCCGGGAGGTTAGACTTAAAAGAGGTCTGACTCAAAATGATCTTTCGAAATTGTCAAAAGTAAACCAACGACACATCAGTTTAATAGAAAATGATTTAAAACCAAATCTTTCTCTTTTTGTTGCAAAGCGAATAGCGAAAGCACTTGAGGAAACTGTCGATTACTTATGGCCCGATTAAGGGCTATATTTTTTTACTCAATTAATGACCGATTAGTCATATTATACCCAAATGGTCATATACCTTATCATCAGACAAAAAAGGGGAGTGAACACATGCTAGCAATAAAATTTCCCACCTTAGAGGACCGTGAACACGTCCACAAGCTCATCAATCTATACGCCCATGGTAAATGTAGTCGGAACAATTTAATGCGCTGGATAGCCCAAATTATCAATAAGTATCCCAATATTCATAGGATGCCTATCTTCGATTATTCAGTCAGAATTATTCAGTACTATAAGGATCTACCCATTATCTCGATCGAAGGGGCAAGAGTGACCAACAAGTGCCCAGGATGCGGATCTGGGACAAAGGAGGCTCGATACTTACGCACCGAGAAGGAGAACCACGGCAAGGACTACGACATAATCAGCTTAACTTGTTTGGAATGCGGTACCGTGTACATGTCTAAAGCGACGAATGGTCGAATGGGTGGGGAATATGTTTAAGGAGGGATAATTATGGCGAGTGTATTTATTATAGTGGAGGCATTGGCGATCTATGCCGTTGCCGTTCGGGTTGGGAAGTTGCTTTGTAGGCTTTTGAAAGTTGACTAACTTGAAATAGAAAATACCCTCCTAGTTGGAGGGTATTTGTTTGTGCTATTTTGTATATTCCCATTTTAACCTTTGACCACAATCGCAAATATTTAGGCAGTAATTATGTCGATAATACCCATCTCCTGCACTCTCACTTAATGATTCTCCACAGGAAGGACATCGCGCAGGATTCCACTTTTCTATAATTGGTTTCATAGGTACTTGTTTTCCGAGTGCTTCCAAAATCGTATTGCAGTTCTTTATCCTGTTGTCGTAAACCAATGTGTTGTAAAATGATTTGCTATCCTTATTCGTTTCAATCTCCTTTTTGAAATGATCTAACACGATAACATTTTCATCACGGATATTGGTTATATATTTTTGTGCTTTTAGGATATCTTCTAAGCTCATCCCTCTTCATCCTCCTACAATATTGATTTTCCAAAATCTAAGTTATCCGCAATATTTATAACAAGTTCTCCGCTTGCCATATCTATGACCGACTTTATGCCTAATCTAGTTAAATCATTTTGCAACTTATCTGCAACCGCAATGCTTTCTTTTAATTCGAGATTAATACCAAGCACTTCCCTAGCCTCTTCCCACACCATCATAAAATAATCACTGGCAAATATTCTGCGTGTTCCCTTGTGTCCCATCGAATCGCTTGTTTGTCGGCATTGCCTCAGCAAGTTTTCTAGCGCGTTTTCTAGTTCTATAATTCTTTCTATACTGTCATTTCGTTCACTCATTAATACTTTCTCCTTCTGATCCTTAGATATACTTGGTAAAATGGTTGAACAAGAATCGCTCCAATTATGACAATATAAAATATTATTAAGCCAATCTTTTCCTTTGCACCCTCGCAATCTTCCCAATCAGGAACCCAATCACTACCTATCATACTTCATCCCCCTACAATATTTCTTTGACAGGCAACATCTTCCTTGATTCAGAAATAGCATCTTCCCAATCAAGCGACCAATCTCCATCCTCTCTATCCTTCGTGTACTCCTTTATCTCCCTAAACCTCGGCACTCTATCACCATCCACAACAACATCCTCGAAAAACATATCATGCGGCCTAATCCACACCTTACCCTCTGTGTTCTGATACACTACGAGTTGTTCTCCTGTTTCGGAATGAGTTGCTATGTGAAGGAGAGTGTACATGCCACCCTTGTAGTGCTGGTATTTAGTCATTATTAATATCATCCTTTTTTATTATGATTCTTGGTTGTAGATTTGACGCGATATTACTTATTGCTATACAAGAAAATAATCCTATCCAAAATATCGCATACAGGTCATAATCGTTCAACATTTTCCCATCTCCTTTCTAAAAACATCCTCAATCCTCTCAACCATCTCCACAGGCAGCGCAACCCGGCACATCTCATAATCGCTATATGTTGCAGGGGATATGCCAAGTAATCGAGACATCTTCGTAATGGTGATAAGCAGCGACTTCCTCCTGCTTTTGATTAACTCCATGAATATACCGTTCTTCGCATTTTCATCAATGACCTTATTTCTATTTTCCTCGGAACGATCAGCTTCCTTTAACCTATTCTTGTTTATTTCACAACTTAGATTATGGCAGTCGAATATTGCGCCATGAGTTCCGTTTGATCCATCCCATAGTCCAAGGATGTATTTAGTTGGTTCGTTGCAGGATTGACAGTTCATATTTTGCCATCCGCCTCCCTTAACGCATTTCGAACCATCTCTAATAATTCCTCGTCAACAAATGACATTCTACATAAATAATATTCACACGCTTTCAACGCTCTGTACATTTCGCTTTTTGTTTCCGTCTTAATAATATACTGTCTTGGAACTTGGCTATCTAGTTCCGCTACTAAATTTCCGTATTGCTCGAAGTAATCTGTACGATTTTTTATATAACCGTCATGCAATCCCTTTAGATAGTCGGGAGTGTTTAAGTTAATCGCTTCCTTATTTTCTTTCATTCGGTTATTTTCTCCTTCCAAATCACCAATAATTCAGTGTCGTCATGAATATTTCCAATAATCTTGTATCCGCTAAAGTCAAACAGCGCAATTGGTGTATTTAATATTAAGTTGTTATAGCGAACTCTTTCTAAGTCACGGACCCACATAATACCTTTTTGAAACTCTATTCTTAATGGCCAATAACCTTTCTGAGTCAAGATATCATCCTCATAAATTTCCTTGCCATTATCGTCGAAAAATCCTGTGAACTGCCCGACTGTTTCAGGGATGACATCAAACCTATCTCGATAAACTTTTCCTATTTTATCCATGTAATCGTAAGTAATGAATGCGTCCTGCTTTATTTTGGTCAAATCACCGTCAATCAAGTGAAGTTCAATAAAGCCTACAACCCATTCCCCACCATCAACCCTTTTGCCGCGAAACTTAATTTCCCTCATCCTACTTCTTCATCCTTCACTTATTTATCAAATGTCCTAACACTTCAATTTAACTCCATTCAACCTTTGTGCCGTCGGAAAAAACATTCTTCAAGTCTGACATTTTGGCACAATCTTTTCTGCCCGAATAACCAAAGCTAATATTATCGTCGTACTCTTTAATCAGTGAATAAATTTCCTTGGCTTGCTTTCTGTCTATCTTTCCGCCACAATCCGTTTGGTATAAGAAATTAGCAACTTCTTCCGTTACTTCTTTTTGCTCTATAAGTTCCTCTGTGGTTGCGTTATACTTTTTAAAGAAATCCTGCCTATTGCTTCCGCTTAAAAACATAACCTCTGGTATATCCATTCTTACATAATGTTCACTAAATTTCTTACTAACCTTTTCAGCTACCACGTTCCTGAACCTATTGAAACCACCATACCCCATGTCGCAACTATGCCTTTTTGAACTTATTGTTATTCCCATGCTTACTTCCTCCTTCTCTTTATTTCTTTAATAATTAATACCCATCAAACTCAGGAAAACTATCATATTCCTCTTGCGTCATTTCCTCAGCCTGAATCATATATGGTCCGAAAACAACAATCGCAATAGCATCGTTAATATCTCCTACTATGGGTAATGATTTTAGGGATTTCTTAATTTTGGGTAAGTTGGACTTAATGTAATCCTGTTCCTCGTTTTCTCCGTTTTCGTTTAAATCCTCTTCGATTTCCACTATGCAATCATCTTCATTTGTTGTTATCGGACCGTAGCCGTGGTCCATATTGCACATTCTGTAGACTCTCATCTATACATCTCCTTCGCTTATTCCTAACGTAATCCTGCCTCAAATACCAGGTTAGCCATAATCCCTTCTGTAGCAAAATGATTAATATTATTCTTTATTATGAAATTTGGCGTGGCATACTTCGCATAACACAACAACGTCATTAAATGTCTCTCGACCGCGATTACTATAATTATTGTGATGTACATTCAGGACAGTTTCTTTACTGCAACACGTTCGGCATTTAAAACCTGCATCTTTCAATGCTTCTCCTTTAAAATGTAACCAATGAGAAGTCTGTAAGTATTCACCGTATGGCATACGGTTAAAAGCGTCAATCATCGCTAAGTATGATTCTTCAATAGAATGAAAGTCGCTACTGGCAATTATAACCTTATCATTCGGTCCAATAATTAAAGTCGGTTGCTCTTTTCTAGGTTTGTCTTTTATGGTTATAGACGCCAGATAACTTAACCACTTGCTTCCTCCATCTACAAAATCAGGAAAAGCGTTTGGTTTTTGCAAAAATGTTTCAAGGCTCCATTTGTAATCAAACAAATATTTATTATCGTTGATAACTGTTACATAATTATCAATTGCTTTTAATATCTCTTCCTTAGAGTAATCCTTAATTATTTTTCTTAGTATAAGTGGCGTTCTTTTTGAGTATTTACGATGAACAATTATTCCTTTTGAGTTCCAGTAATTAAGTATTTCTGTGGATAATTCATCATCCTTAACGCTCTCTTTAGAACTGTGAAGGGCTTTGTTATCCGTTCTTAATTTCCTGCGCTCAAGCCAGCTTTGGTCATATTCTTCCTGAGTTTTGGTTGGATAATCAATCGTCCTCATTTCCTTTTCATCTCCTCTTTATTTTGCATCCATTGACGATAGAAACAAAACGCTGCGTAATATAAAATACCTGAACCGAACATAGTAAACTCCATCACTTCTTTAGATGTCACTTCTTTTTCATCTCCTTATCTAAAACTCTTCTTACAATCTCAGATTTACTTATTCCTAATTTTTCAGCTAGTTTCTCCAACCATTCACGCTGTGTGTCTGTGATGGTCAAGTCAATCCTTTTCACTAAAACACCTCTTTTCTATACGTTAATTATACTACTTACTGTGTATGAATACAAGCAATAAAGACCCCGTATGTCCTATATTTAGGCATAAAAAATAATCCCCTCCATTCAATTAAGAACAGAAGGGATTATTCGGAAGGAAAATATTTTATTCCGTTGTAGTTGTTCGATTAATCAGAATCCCAACAATAGTAGCAACTGCAGCAACACCATTGGCGATAGCGTTAATGCTTTCGTTGGTTAATATTGATATCCCAAACGTGTCAGTCACCAATTTCACGGAACCTAAAATAGCTATTGCCAGTGCAGGTCTTCTAAGTCGTTCTAACATGTATACCTCCTAATATTTGCCCATCTTCATAGTTTTCGTGGGCTTCATTGGTTTAGTAGACTTACCCGGTTTAGCGGCCTTTGCTTCTTCTTTGGCAAGTTTAACGGTCGCTAAACCATGCCGTCGATTTTCAGAAGACATTCTTAATAGTTCTTTTTTGTGCTTAGTTTCGTTTTCTGTGCATTTTTTAGTGCCTTTCAAGTTATCACTCCCTTTAAAAATAAGTAGGCGACTCATTTAAAGCCGCCTTATATTATTGGCCTAATGGTTTTGTATGTGTGTCCTGTTGGCAATTCGCTAACTCTATCGAATGCCCACGCTGCCCATCCTTCCATTTTGGCTATATCAGCATCAGATTGATGTGAAGAAAATCCTATAACCCTAAAAATTTTACCTTTAAGATTTTTGTCATACTCATCAGATGCACCAATAACTCCAAGTGTATTGTATCCAACGTCTGGAGCTGTTGCATCCGCTACCAAAGAATCTGTTCTACCATTGAATTTAGTATGAAAATTAGCACCGTCATAAGAACAATACACAAAGTCAATGCTGCCATAATTAGCCGAGCTTCCGTTGCCTGAATGCCATACATCGTTAACGAAGTGTGCTGCTCCTATTAGATTACCTGACGTGTTACGAGACCCGACAGTATGAGGAACCTTGCTAGTAAGTACAGAAAAACCACTATATAAGTATTGTTGTTCTGGTGGTTCTGCATCATAAGAAAACACAATAAAGAACGCATAGTTTGCTGTTACGTTCCATGCATTTTCACTTGTCATATGATTAGTTCCATCAAATGAAGCTCCCCTATATGTCAGGAAATCTATGCCTGTAGGCTTGTCGGCTTCTGTTGCTTGATAAAATGTTGCTCCGACAGAACCAGTGTTAGTTATGCTTGCAATTGCTCCAAGGCTTACATTAGTAAAGTCAACATCTACTCGCCTAGTCAATGCCGTTGGTTGCCATGCTGTAGCCGTACCTAACAATATCTTTAGCTCTGTTATATTCGGCAGGTCAATTAAGTCCCTACCAAAGTCAGTAATGTCGGTTATGCCACCTAACGGGATAAATGTTCCATCGCTTAGTTTCACTTTTACTACCGTTTCGCCTGATAGTAAGGCCATTTTACCTATAGGAACGCTTGTTTGTTCAGTTGCTGTCTGAGGGTAATATATTCCAGCGAAACCGCTTCTCACCTATTTCACCACCTTAAGGAAATAGGCTGCCACGAATGACAGCCGTTATTATTAAACTAGGGGTCTTTTGTACCTATAGGTGTGCGTTGTGGGAAGTAGTGCCTGCTGTCCGTGAGTCCAAGCTGCCCAACCTTCTAGCCGTTCTATAGTATCGGCGGAAAGACCAGCACCTGCTACAAATCCTAATATTCTAAATATGCGAACATTTGAATAATCAACAGTAGCTGTATTCCAATCTGCGCATATTCTTGTGAGTGTTGTTTGTGCACCTGCCGGGTCTGATACTTGGGCTGTATTTACAGTAGTCCCACCATTTGATTTATTTGCAATGTTTACACCGTCATACTGCGCAAAGTGGAATCCAAAATTACCTGCTGTGTATCCGGTAGATGCCCCAGCTCTCCAAGAACCATTGAAGTGCGCTCCACCAATGGAATTTGCGGTTGAAGTATGTTCTCCGGTCGCATTGTCAAAACCCATACAATAACTAATATTACCATCTGGTGTGTGAACGTCTGATATTATCATTTTATTTTGACCAGTTGCAACGTATCTATAAACTGCAAATAATGCGTAGTGAGTACCAAGCGGCCATGCAATACTACTCTCTAGGAAATCGTCTATTCCATCAAACGAGCAACATTTAACTCCATTTAAATCAGTTATTATCACTGGTTGCCTTGAACCTGTTGCTTGTGCTGCATTTCCACCAAGTGAGCCAGTATTTGTTATGGTAGTCAATGTTCCAAGTGGAGAACTTGAAAAGTCAATATCAATTGCACGAATTAAGTCGCTAGGAGTCCATAATTTAGCAATACCTGTATTTAACAAAAATGATTCTACACTACTGCTTGTATTCGCTAACTGTCCAAATGATGTTAAATCACCCTTTGAATAGAGTGAAGAAATTTCAGAAGACGTCAAGACAGTATTATCCCAAATAACTGCTTGTTGAACAAGTCCTCCCCATTCTCCATTACTTTCCGAACGACCTATATATATAGTTTTATTAGATAATAAGTCTGATGTGGAAGTCCTCGTTGCAACTAAAACACCGTCAATATACAAAGCCTGGATATTAGTCAACGTGTCGTAAGTTCCAACTGCATGATGCCAATTCGTGTCGTTCGGTGCAGATGTGTAGTTTAAGTCATTCCCCCAAAATACAAGACTAAAAGTTCCTGCCACTCCATTATATCCAAACAGCATTGTGTTATTAGTGACTCCCGCACCTGTTTGCCCTATAATATACCCAAAATCACCAACGGCGGCTTTCTTGTACCAACATGCTAACGAAAACGAATGACCATTTAAGTCTATTGCGGTTTCGGTTACTGAATTACTAGCACCTGCAAAGTCTGCGACTTGAGTACCAATTCCGTTAGTATCAGCTACAAATGCAACGGTACCTGTAGTTGTAAGAGTTGTTGGTGCGTTTGATAAGTCGGTAAAATCTCCATTACAATCGACTGCAAGAACAGTTGAACTCCACCTAGGAAGTCTGCGCTTAAGTTCGTTCCTTCTCATTGCGATCCCATCGAACATATCAGTTGAAACGACTGTATTTTTGGTCGCAAGTGCACCAAGTCCCAAAGTAGTTCTCATTGCCGTTGTAGTAGCATCGTCAAGTAGTGAAATGGCTGTATCTGTTAATGTTAATGCTGTGACATTACCTATACTTGATCTTGCTAAGAATTGATTAGCAGCAAGAGTAACATCTGTTGGATTAGCCGCACTAGCTGTTGCATTAACTTTAATGGTATTTGCAGCCATATCAGCTAGTTTTGCATTTGTTACAGAATCATCTGTGATATTGGTTGAACCTACCGTTGATAAAGTAGCCAACGTTCCAAGCCCTAGAGTAGTTCTTTGTGCTGCTGCATCAGCATCATCAAGTATGTCTCTACCTGCTGCGGTGCAAGTTATTTCCTCAATTGCTCCTGCTCCTGCTGTGGAACGTCCTAATATTTTATCGGTTGCAGAAACAATATTAGTTAGCTTTGAATTGAGTTCGGTTTGCGTTACTTCACTACCTAAAATTGAAGCCCTTACATACTTATCGGCATCGAATATAACCAATGCTTTCATGGAATGAGGAATTGTTACTAACGTTCCTGCTCCGAATAAGTCGTTTGCTGCTTCTCCATCCTCACTGATACCTCCAAACCACAAACCAGTTAAACTAAGTGGCAATGGAGACCCTGTATAGTTGAATAGATAAAACGAACCAAAGACATTCTCTCCACTTACTTGGAAATCAGCCAATGCCATTGTAACGGCTGTTACTCCTGCCTCACAGTGAACTTCTTTTCCGTTGTGCAAGGAATAGGTTAAGGCATTACTGCCAGCAGTAGTGAGTTGTGCTTTACCTCCAACTCCTCCACCTCCGACCGATGATATCTCTCCTGTGGCTGATTTCTGTTTGACTTCACTTTCACCAGGAAGTATAGCGAACTGTCCTACGGGTACCGCTGCCTGTTCTGTTGCATTTTGCGGGTATGCTACGGTCAAAAAACCTTTCTTCAAAGAAAAAACCCCCTTTTAATTCAGAGGTTCGAGACCTGCGTAAAGATATTTAATTAATTACCCCATAATGTAATAGCTTGGCTTTGTGCCTTGCCCCCGCGACTTCTTCCCATATTTCTTACTGAGGGTCTAAATGGAATTCGCAATCCTGCAAAACTCCTGTACCCGAAATATGGCTTATAAGCAACATTTCTCCGGCCCCAATATTGAGCGCCGAGCTAAAATCCAACCTACCATCACTTAGAGCTCCCGAGTCAACCGAGTTAGCGGGTATAGTTACCGAACGACTAGCCCCTGTAATACAATTAGTAAACGCTACCACAGTCGCGCTAGTTGATGGTACCCCGATTGAGTAAGTCAGATAATTAAAATTAACAGCATTGCGGAAATAAATCCCCGTAGCTAACCCTGCACCAAAAGACAACGACCTCCTACGATACAAGTATATAGGTATGGGACCATAGGTCGAAACGGCTGTTATTCTCCTTCTCACCCAATATGCTGTAATTGGGGTTGTAGACGGAGGAAGCGTAAGGGTTTTGGCTGCCCAATCCGAGGGAATTGACCACTTCTTGTATAAATAGGTAGGAGTCGCGCTATACGTAGTTGACACTGTTGTGAAGTTATTACCCGGATCAACATAGTCTGGTAGAGTTTTCCAAGTGTCGTCAGACGCTAAATATTCCCTAACTACAGTGTAGTTATTGGGTATACCCCTGTATATAGCATCATACACCCCTATTGTTAATCCTGAGTAACCAATTCTTGACTCACTACCAATGACGGGGAAAATTGTATTATTGGCTATGGAACCAAAATCAGAATTCGTTAAGTCTGCAGTAACCATGCTTGTGTAGTCTGTCCATTCATTAGCGCCTTCGCTGCTAGTGGTCCATATCCTCCTTAATTTGGGAGAAGTAGTTTTTGACGTAAGACCGTTAGGCCTCAAGACTACATACTTTCGTTTTGTTGCACCAAAATATGGTGCGATGGACTTTCTATTAGCTGCATTAATATCAAATGATATCTTGTATACCCCTGCTGCATTTCTCAGCCCATTAGATGTATCTACTAAGTTGCCCACAGAAACTAACGTCTCTCCATCTGTACTCTCTAAGACGCTTAATCCGGTTCCGGTCCATACCCCAGGAGTTGTAATTTGAACATAAATTTCGTTTATGTTCTTGTCACCATCTGAAATCCATATCTCATCTCCTGATGAGAACGCAGCATCATCACCCCACGGAAGGAATGAATTATCAACCTCACTTATGGCTTCTGAAGACAAATCTGTAAAGATGTTGCTTGTTCCTGTATCTCTTCTTAAAGCAAATATTTCAGTTGACAGTAGTAGGTTGTTGTATGCCGCTACTGGCTGAGTTCTATTGATATTTCCAATAGACACTCCGTCACTCATACTCCCAGATGTTGACGATATTTCTGGCAAGCGTAGATCAAGCAATATTATTACCTCCCTTAATTCAATCTTTGAATCTCGAAGGATTTCGGGAGACTTATGAAAATTAACCTATTCGTAATTGAACATCCTGCAAATTACCGGATCCTGAAATATGCGAAATTAATAAATGTTGACCTGCCCCAATTTCCAAAGGAGTTACAAAATCCAACCTTCCCCCGGTGACTGAGCCACTTGAAGATGTGTTTTGAGGTATCGTAACGCTTCTTGCCTGACCTGTGATTGCATTAACGAAGGATACAATCATGTCCGTGGTACTCGCTATGCCAATTTCAAACGTTACATATGAATAACTACTTGCTTTCGCGTGAAATATACCATAAGCCAGACTACTCCCAAATGACAACGACCTAGCTCGCCACAACGGAGTAGCATATAAGGTATACGTACCTATTGAAACCATTCTGTCCCTGTACCAATAGGCTGTCACAGGTGTTGTTGAAGGTGCAAACGTAAGTGGTTTAGCTGTCCAATCTGTCGGGACAGTCCACCTTACTTTAGTAAGTACAGTAGGATCACCGTAATTAGTTGGTCCAATTGTATGAAAGTTAGATAGATCAACAACATTTTGCAGAGGTTTCCACGTCTCATCACTAGCATAATACTCATGAATAGGCACGATGGACGTATTATCTACTGCTCGATAATCAGTTCTGTCAAATCCCATAGTTAATCCGGAAAAACCTAAGTTTGTGTCAGCGTCTATATTCGGTATTACGGTTAAATCTACAAAAGATTGATCTATAGGATCTGCAAGATCTTGGTTTTCAGCATCCGTAAAATCTAAATACTCCTTTGAATTATCAGAACAAGCTAACCATAATCTTCTTAAAAGTGGGGTTTGGGGGGAACTTGTCAAACTCCTACTTATGACAATATACTTCCTTTTTGTCGCTCCGAAAAACGGAGATATTGCCTTTCGGTTATCGTTATCGTCAAAACTTATTTTGTATATACCTGCTGATGCTCTTAAACCATCTGAACCATCGACTAAATTTCCAACGTCAACCAAGGTTTCTCCATCTATGCTTTCTTGGACAGACATAGTTCCCGTGTACACGCCTGGAGTATCTATTTGTACATATATTTCACAAATATCTTTTGTAGATGCTAACCATAATTCTGACCCAGATAATGCTTCAAATCCATTCACTACATTACCTATAGCATTAGCTGATACATCCAAGAACTGATCCCCTACATTTTCGCCGCTAACTACACTTTCTTTTCTCAATGCGTATATTGTATCAAGGATTACGGAACTAGTAAACGCTCCAACAACATTAGAACGCACGATATTCCCGATAACTACGCCATCGCTGTAATTACCTGCAGTTGCTGAAATTTCTGGAAATAGTAAATCTAGCATATTTTATCTCCTTTCCTAAAATAAAGGAGCGCCGCGAAGTCTACATTATCCTATTTAGTGGAATAGTTAAAATTGTGTCGCATTTGTGTCCGTCAGTATGTTTCCCGCGCTGGACGCACCTGATCTGAAGTTGTCCGTCTACCTCGATCGCCAATAATTTATTACATTTCTTACAACGATATTCTTTCCTAATTTCCAACACCCCTTACCATAGGGTTATTTTATGATACTCTGGTGAACTTCTTGTCGCCCTTCGGACTGAACTGCCTTTTGATCTACTCCGGAATGGTTGCCAGATAAGAAATAAAACCCGGCAAGGCTGCCAACCATAACTGTGAAGCATATTAACGCAATAGCGATAACCCACATGAAGCGCTTATTGATGTCATTGCAATCCTTCATTAATTTGATGACATCACTCATTTCAATCACTTCACGCTGTTCGACATAATCTTCATCCATAAAATGTCCTTTCTCAACCCAAATACTTTCCGACCACTACGGCTGTATCAAATTTCGTTTTTCCGCTTAAAAGGACCTCATTGGGATGATTCGTAGTAGGACCACCCACCACAATCAAACGCTTCGCCGCCATCGCGTCCTTCGGAATAATCCTACCAGCCCCCTGCCGCGTAAAGTTTGCCACTCCTCCAAGTTTGGCATCGATATCCTTCGCGGCCCATTCATCTTCTGCCGAAAACTTTAAGATTGCTACTTCTAGCACTTCATCACCCCCCTTCAACCTTTTGTCCAGCTCTGTGATATATCTTTTGTAGGGGAAATTATCCCCTGGGCAATCTGTAGCGTATTGGTCCTTATGTCGCCTGACACCACTTGAGGGTACGTTGTAGAGCTTACAAACCCTCACACACTCAGCCATAGACGCTTGAAATTGAACTTCGTTCATCTCTTCTTTCATGAAGTCGCCTATATGCGAAATTGCATAAGCAAGTTGATTCATGGGATAGGGTTCGCCCGGAACTATGCCGGGATCGTGAGCACCTGCCCATTTAGTATCGCGACCAACTCCAACTGTTCCGTTTGACTCGATGACTGAGTTATAGCCAATATCACCGTAGCCACGAACGTTGACATGGTATTCTCTGATGGCTTGGGTATTTTGTTCATGACCGCCTGTGTGGTGCAAGTCAACGTATTTGATGGGTTGTGTTCTTAGTAACATAATAATAACCTCACGCGTTCTTCAAATTTTCAACATCTTTTTGCAGGAAACTAAGGCTTCTGTCCATGCCATTGAGCGTTTCGCCTATCTTATTAAGGCTGGCAGCGAAGTTTTCAAGAACACCGTCTGACTTAGCTAGACTCTCCATGAGTTGCCGTTCCCTGTCATGTGCCTCTTTTATCTGCTCGGCGTGCTCTTTTCGGGTATCGAAGAGTAGATATATGAACAGACTGGGAATTACCCCTAATCTGATACACGCCTCAACAATTGTCGCAACATCCATTTAATTACACACAACCTTTCCCTCTAAAGCTTGTATCGTCTTAGGCCCGATACCCTTAACGCGGTCAAGCGCGTACAGATCGTTGTAAGGACGTCCCTCTATGATCCTAGCAGACAAGACCTTCCCAATCCCTGGTAAGCTCTCTAAAGCCTCCCGTGACGCCCTATTCAAGTCTATCCTCTCAGCGCCCATTGAGTTGTTATCTCCGATAATTGAAACGTTGTTATTGCCTATGACTTTGATCGAAGGTGAACCCATGCTGTGAATATATAGGAATAGTGATGCTAAAAATGAGATGATTATTAAGACGATTATTAGTGGTTTCCTCAATAACACACCCACTTTCTAAGAGTCATAGGAAAAGGACACTCGATTTCTAGAGTGCCCCCCCTTATGAGTTAGTTTTGATCCAAATACAAATGTTGGATATTTTTCTGTGGGGGGGGGGTGGTGTGCCGTATAATGTAGTCTTTAGCGAAGGTTAAATTTGTGGTGTTGCCAAAATCATATCGCACTCTTCTTGGGTAAGATACTTCGGCACTTTAGTTTGCAATACTTCAGAAGTTATTCTTCGCATAATCCACATGTTTAGATAAAAATTGTAATACACCGTTGACATAGGTTGAATTATTGACATTTAAAATCCTCCCTTATACTAATAATTCCATAATTATATCTTCCATGGCGGTAATTCTATCCTCTAACGATGGGCCTTGCGGAATTACAATATCCCCTGTATCTAGGAAGGTTATTTCTCCATTTTCTCCACAATTTGAACAAGTTGCAACTCCATCAACATATTTAATAAAATCCTGTGGGGTTGTGATTTCAGGATTCAATTCAGATCCGCAATCACAAACGATAATACAACCATCTCTTAATCTCATTTCAGCCCTCCTATTCCACCCATTTTTACGCCTGACATTGTGCCATCGAACCATACAGGTAAATTAGCGTCACACCACTCCACTGTTGGTTCTTTACCTGCACCGAATAAGGCTGTAAGATCAATTGCCATTATAGCATCGACATAATACTCAGCCGTTTGAGCAGATGTGCGTCCAATATTTACCCTTACCCCACCACTTGTTGCAACTTTTATGGCACTAGCTCGTCTCCAATTAGCATCAAGCGTTGCAAATGTGATAACCGCACCATTAAGGTAAGATCCATAATCATAAACAATTGAAGGAACATTAGACGTTATAGTGCCGCTGGCTAAATATGCCCACAGGCTTATATATATTATGTTTCCATCCGTAAACACTAAATCTTGATACTCGTAGACGCTTTGTGCTGCACATACTATACGGGTAGACTTTACACCGTCCTTTGCTTTTGCGATAGATGCTTCAATAGTTCCACCACCTACATTAACTGTCCATTCGTTAAGGTTGTACTCAAAGCTACCATTAACTATACTATTTGTTGGCTTAAAACTTCTCCTTAATCCCATATTATCACCTACGCCAGCACTTCAATTTGTGCCGTGGCCCCTGTGGTATCAGATATGAGATAGAGCATACTTGACACTCGTTCCTCTTTAATGTTTCCACCTGTGATATTCATCTTGAATCCGTTTGCAGCAGTCACAACTACATGGTTTTTCCAAACGTTTCCTGAGTGGACGTTGAGAATGATTTGTTTATCTGTTAAATCAAAGGCAACCATCCCTTTACTTATCACATTGGCGGCAAGGGTTGTAATGGTTTGGTCTGCGCTTGCTTCCCTGACAGTTAATGTTCCGACTAACGGAGTAATATTTTGACCATAGATATCGCCCATAAAAATACCGTAAACATTGCCCCAATTGACTTTGGTTGTGGCGACAGCAGTTACGCCGTTAAGGGTTACGGTTTCATAAGCGAAAACCCCAGTACCAATTGTCGTACCAAATATTGTGCATTTTCCAACGTCTGAAGCCGAATTACTAACAACCTCAACCCCATCATTAGCAGGTTGGTTAGTGAACCCTGACCATGCTAACAAATCCATCATAGGGATAATGTAGTTCGCTAAACTACCAGTAATAGAAGTAGGAACAGGATTACTCGCATTGTACTCATTCCCGAATTCATCACCTAAATGTATTGTCATATTAAAGCCCCCTCTTAATTATTGCATCGACTTTCTTCTTAGATGGAACACGCTTCACTACTTTTGGCTGGTCAGGTTTTGGAGTTTGCAGGAGTTTGATTAGGTCTTTGAGTAGGTTGTTTTGCTCTTTTAGTTCGGTTAGCAGAGAGGATTGCATGCGTAGTTCGTTGAGTAGATCGTTGCGGTACCGTTGTTCTGGGCCGGATGCGTTGTCGAAGTGGTCCATGTGGTTCCTCCTTTTTCAGTGTATTTCCTTTTATAACTAGTAAACTTCGTCGTTCTAATTAAGATCCGGTAAGAGGGGACGGAAACGTTTAGATAGTTACCCCCTTACTCAGAATAGAAACACATATTTTTTCTGTATTTCTAAACGAGTAAGAGAGTAAATCTAAGTTTTATCCGTCTAATCGGGTATCGGATTATGCCCAGACCTCGTTGTCACTTGCTTTCGCAACATGTTCTACTCTCTCAAGATCGTCCGAGAGGTGGTATATGAACATGCCCCATACCGATACTTCCACACCTGACCTTTAAGGCAGCCATCGCCTTTCCACGGAGTCCACAGCATAACGAGTAATGCCTAGTCCGTGTTGGCAGTTTGTTTTAGAGGGGCCACCAACCCCGTATAGTTTAAAGTGTGCTTATACTTCCACTAGGAATCACAAAAGCTACAAACTTCTAACGGTCTGTAGCTGAAAATTCCTTAATTTACACTTGCCCTAGGTTGTCCTAGTGAAGTATAATAAGTTAAGTGTTTTCCTGCTTTTTTCAGGTTAACGCTAGAAGCTGCTGGCGGTTCTCTAGACCGCTCGTGGCTTCGTTTTATTTAGTTGATATTATTATATCAAAGATCTTTAGGGTTGTATATATTTTTACTTCATATAAATAGAAGCAGAGAAGTGCCTAGAATATAGGTGCTATTTTTTTTGAAATATTTCCGAAAAAGTATTGACTATGTGGATATAATAGAGTATCATATAAATGTAAGCAGTATCATACGAATGAAAGGTGGCGAGTCATGAACGAGCTATTAACCACTTCTGAATTATGCAAATGGTTAAAAATTACTCACGGAACAGCGTGGAAGTGGCGAAGTAAAGGCATGCCATACATTGGCAGCGGTAAGAGTATTCGGTATCGAGAATCAGACATTCAAAAATGGCTTGAACGGCAAAAAAGCCAAAACTAAAGGAAGTCCGTTCCCCCAACCAAGAGATTCGGACTTCCCAAAAACCACCCTCCAAAGAGGATCATCTGCTTTAATCTTAACAGCAGTAAACTCCTTTGGCAAGGGCTAATTAAAAGGAGGAAAATTATATGTCGAGTAAGCAAAGTATCGTTTCTCTACTGATTAACAAAAGAGCGTTTGAATTGGCTGGTTCTAGAACTTTCTTAAACCCTGACCATATAACTAAAAGCTTGGAGCTGGATGCAGTGACCGCCCATGTCATGCATATACTTAGCCCGGAGAATCAGAAGCTAATTTTTGAAATAGAAGAGTTGACCTCTTCAAGACACGCCATAGGCATTGAAGACGCTTATAAGCAGGGTCTGTATGACGGAATGCAGATATTGAAGGAAATAGCTTCATTTGGTAAGGAAGGAGAGATGGAATGAGCGCGATAGTTCCAGTAGATTATCAAGGGCAGAGGATTTTAACAAGTGAGCAATTATCCGAGTCGTATGGAGCAACAATTAAAATGATCAATAATAATTTTCTGAACAATTCCGACCGATTCACCGAAGGTAAACACTACTATTGTATAGAAGGTGATGCATTAAGGACGTTTAAGCGCGAACACGATTGTTTAGGAATCGCGCCCAATGTTAATAAGCTCTACCTCTGGACCGAAAAAGGTGCGTGGCATCATGCTAAATCACTAAACACAGACGCAGCATGGAATGCTTACGAATCACTAGTTGATGAATACTACCACGTTATGGAAACCATGAAAGGTCGCAAGACTAAACCCATCCCTACTTGGGATAAAATTGCTGTAGGAGAAATCCGTTTTGCTAAGGAATTTGCAAAAGCAGCAGGAATTAGAACAGAACGTGCTCTTGCCGTTGCAATTGCCAGGGTGGAACATCAATCAGGATTATCACTTGATAGTTATCGCCGACTCCTTCCTGCTGTAGATCAAGAAGAAGCTGAAATATTTACAGCTAGTCAAATAGGAGATAAATTAAAACTCAAGGCAAATCAAGTCAATCTCCTTCTTGAAGAAATCGGATTACAGTATGGTATCAGAGAAGCTGGAAAAAGAGAAGGAAAGGAGCGACTGGTTAAGACTAACCCTTGGCATTTGACCGACAAAGGCAAGGAATACGGAATTATGCAGGATTCGTCCAAGCAAACTGGAAATAGCAAATGGGAGGGATTCCAAATCTATTGGAACGCAAAGACCGTTCAACTGTTGCAGAATATCATGGCACAAAAAGCATAAGTGCTTGCCCCATATCCTCGTAAGATGTGGGGATTTAGCTTATCCTGTCGAATTGATATATTGCTTTTTTAATTTGTGTATAATGTGGTAAAAGGGGCGGAAGTTAAAATAAAGGATAGAATATTAAAAATGGGATTAGGGGTAATAATATGAGTGACGACGATTGGCTTTCTAGAAAGTTTTGGGAAAAAGTAATTGGAATTACATACATACTAATGATGATCGTATCAGGATTAATACTTTACCTCGTTACAATAGTTTCAGTGGCTATTTTGCCTAGTCTTGGGGAATTACCTTGGTGGATCGCCTTTGTTTTACTAATAGGAATGTGGTACAAAACCCATAAATCAATTTATGCTGAGCTAGACAGGAGATTCCCGCCCTTTAATAAAAGTGGAGACTCGATCCAGAGAATGCAGAATGAAATTGATTACAATTACAAAAATAAACATAGTTAACAGGAGAGAGCAAGGCTAAATACCTTGCTCTCTTTTATTTTGTAAAAAACTTCTTGGAATAAGTTTCTACCTGCTGCATTGCCTTCGCGTCCTTAGCGGAATTAGCCCTCATGGTCAGTTGTAGCATCTGAGACTTGATAGTGTTAATCTTGGATTCCTTGTCAGGATCAGAACTAGCCTGAATTTTGTTTATCAGTTTAGTTCCTCTGTTTAACGCTGAACTTACGCCAACCATAGAGTTCTTAATATCTTCCTCTTTGGTTAACTTTTTAGCAGGTATCTTCTCAAGGATGTTTTTATCCACGGCTGCCGACGAGAGTTTATCTAGTTTGTCGTAGAAGTCTGTAGTCGCTTGATTGCTAAACTTCGGATCGGCAGAGAATTGAGTAGACAGAACCTTGCCTGGACTTCCACCGGGAACTAATAAAGGAGTACCGAATTGGCCAATTACCCCACTATACGACTTAACCAAATAATCCAATTGTTTCGGAGATAATCCACCGGGTATCCCTGGAATGTTAGTGCTTAATCTTCCTATTTCCTTTGCAATTTCCGTAGTCTTATCATCATACTGAAGATATTTAGAGCGTTTATCCATAAGCATACCTTGCGGTACGATTGCGCGATTAGCGAAATCTTTGTTGGTATAAATATTAAACGTTGCTGGTGAGAAAAAATTGCTATCAAATGGATTGGTCGGAGAAAAATTTGTCTTAACAGCATTACCAAACCCTTTGAATGGTTCCTTTTGTCCCTCTGCCACCCTCATGCTTCTCTCGAACAGGGACCCGAACAATACGCCCAACTCTCTTGATTTAGGAACTTTAATAAAGGTTTTTCCGCCCTCCTTGGGAATTAAGAAGTAGCTATCCTTAGTTCTATTGTCCAACGCCTGATAATTAGGATTATCCCTATTTATCATATAAAGTGCAACATCAGGAACAGTAATAGCAACCCCGGCCTTAGCCATTGTTGCAAGTGCAACCTTGGGAGAGGAAAACCCTCTAAAGAAGCGATCAAGCCCTTGGACCCCAGCGTTGGCGTACGGTGCAATTTTATCTACATTCTTTGTGATGTTTCCACCCCTAGAGAAATTTACAGTAACATCATTAGACGCATACAACGCTTTTGTAATGTCGCCTGTTTTGTCTAGCACGCGGTTGAATTCAGCCAAGCGAGGTACAGTCTCGGTAAGAGTGTTAAACGATTCGATAGCCTTAATGGGTTTCATCGCAATCTTTTTAACAACGCTTCCCTTATTCATTAATTCAGAAGCCGACTTCGTAACGTCTCCACTCGAAAAGAAGTTACCACCTCCACCGCCTACCGCCTTATACTTTTGCAAGCGCTGGCTATTGGTTAGAACATCTTTACTAGCCCCAAGTATTCCTTTGCCGAATTTAAAAGGATTGGATTCCGAGCCGTACACGTACGATGTGGGTATATCTCTGAAAATGTTACGAATAGCAAATAATGGATTCTTTTGAGTTATTAGACTCTTAAATCCATTCGTCAAAGTGCTAAGAACCGGAATGCTACCTATCGACTTCGGCAATCCATTCATTGCATCAAGGAGCATCTTGTCGTTGATCTTCAGGTAAACAGGTTTTCCATCCTCAAGAACGGTAATAACGTTGTCTAAATTACTGAACATCCCATCCTTTGTTGGGATAACCTCAGCCAGTGGTTTAAGTTTTTCAGGTGCCTCCCTAACTGAGTTCAGTAAGCTTTGTCCAACTTCATTATATTTTGCTGTTCTTATTGTCCGGTCAACTAGGTTCATAATGTTTTCAATCGGGTCCTTGATATCGCGTTCACTACCCGTTGCTTTACGAATCGGCGTACGCTGATTAGCAAACTTCTGCGAAACATTATCAGGTATTGCTTTTTCAAGTTCACTAAAATCTCTTTGAGTCGGGAAATAACTCTTATATGTTTCCCTTAATGATGAGTAGATATCCTTATTGACAACTCCAGTATCCACACCCCATGTCCTCATAAAATCGTCAAGCCACTTAACAATGCCATCCCCAATAGCTTTATACTCAGGATTATCTCTCTCCGCAATTCTTACGGCATCCTTAGACATCTTGGATGTGTAATTAGCTTGAACTGGTGTAGGCTTTTTGTCAATAACTGTATCGTAAAGTTGATTCCCCTCTTTATCCTTAACAAGAAAACCCTGCTTATCAACCTTTGGAACTTCATGGCTTTCTTGCCTTGCCCTGTCGATATTATGCCTTTGAGACATATAGGTCCAGAACTTTTCTTCCTGCCCCTTGGGGATAGCTTCCACAGTTGACTTTAAAGATTCCCCAACTTTATTACCCTGCTTATCAACTAATGCTGTTAAGAAATTGTGGTCAATAATACCGCTAACGTTCTTCGTATTACTTGCCAACTTCCCTATATCCGACCCAGTAACTTTGGCAGCATTAGCGATAGGTTGCTGAGTATTAACAATGGCTGTATAAAATTTATCCCAAGCATTTTTAAAGTTTATTTTTTCCTTTTGCTTGCCGATAATTATCTTACTTTGAGGTTCAGGAAGAGAAGGATCTGCTGAAGCACCGAACATCTGCAAGTTCATTTTCAATCTGACTTCCTTAGCCATTTCAGGGGGAAGTTCGTCGATATTTACCTGTCCTGATTTAATGCCTTCCTGTAAGGACGGAATGTCACCTTGCCACTTAGATTGCGATTTAACCTTATTCCAAAAGACATCCTCGTTTACTACTTTACGGGACGAAACCAACTTCGGATCCATCCCATCACCAATCTTCGCACCCTCAACCTTGGCAGGACCAACCTCCAATTTACCCGGAACTTCTCCCCTCTTAGGAATATCCTTCATCTTTGCACCAGAACTCCCTATACCATCCTTATTAGTCCAAATCAACTTCTCCTTAGCTACAGGAGTAAGTTTCTTGACAGGTCTAGGAACTTCATCTACAGGTAAGCTACCTGAAGGTTTCAGTCTTTTAAATGATTCTATTGGGAGTATTTCAGGTGTAGTTTTTGGAGTTAGTTCGCGTGGTTTGAGCTTGATAGGACCATCAATAGCCTTTATTCTACCGGGTGAACTATCTAACTTGACAATCTCGGCATACAATCCATTAGGGGTAGTATGGACTATGGAATCGTAGCCATTTTGTTTCGCCAACTCAGTTCCAACGCGATCCAATAAGACTTGAGGCTGTTCGGGATGTTTCATTAATAAGGTTGCTTCTTGTTCAGGAATACCAAACTTACTAAGCAATGTATTGATTGATTCCTGACCATCAAAGTATGCCTCATAAACATCATCTAAATATTTCTCGCCCTTAATCGCCCTGATTGCGGCATCCCCTGCACCAGCAGATTCCGTATCCTTAACCAACAATGGTTTTTTGGGAGTATAATTCTCTGCTAATTTATTCATCCCTCCGACAGCGCTATCATCGGCATTGTAACCAGTGTTTTCGCCATGCACATTGTCTACTCTGTTATACCAAGTTCCTCCCCTTAGGTCAGAATATGTTGCCGGACCAACTTCTTTCTGATAACGAATTATTGGAATATCCTTAATGGGAAATGGGAAATCATCGGGAGTGGTTATTTTATCCTTACGAAGTAATTTTACCTTACCTTGCGAATCAGCCTTCAACTTGTCCAACGTATTGCTCAACGCCTGATACTCAGGGTCCTTGTACGCTACACGATAAGCCTCGGTGATATAATCTTTTTTGCTATACGCCGAATCATCTATAGCCCTCAATAACTCATCAGCTGACATCTTCATTTCGTCTGCCATCTGATCTAGGGCCATGCCGCCCTTATCATTGCGAATCCAGTTTGGTATGACTTTCTGTTCTTCGAATATGTCGGCGTTTCCCTGCTTAATACCACCTCTAGCCTTAACCTGACTACGGATAGAGTCAACCTTAGTTTGCCCATCTGCTTGCCTCATGGATTTAGCTATATCTTGAACCTTCTTATCCATCTTATCCGTAATCTCGGCTATGGTATTCTTGGCATCGGTGTTAAGTTTATAATTCTGCAAGGGTTTTCCAAAGGCATCTAAGCCCTGATAGACCTCTGTAGGCTTAGAAATACCCATACTGCTATCAATGTTCTCCTGCAAGGTATTACGTGCCAATGGGGTCTTCGTAGAACCTATAGGGAGATCCTTGAACGCATCCGTCAATTCAGATTGCCTAGCTTTATATTGAGGGGTAATCCTATCACTAACCCTCAATGTTCCTAACTCTGTCCCGCGCTGAACCGAACGATTGACAGGATTGGCAGATTTAATATCTTGAAGAGAAAAAGTTGTTTTGTAAGCGTTTTGCACATCCTCAAGAGGATTAGACTTTATTTCAGGAATATTAAGCTTCCTTAATTCCAATGCTTGCTTGAGTGAACCACCTTCTCCAAGTACATCTTTACCAAGTTTAGCCCCTTCACCTATTCCTTTAAACGCTCCCCTTGCGGCTACACCACCTAATGCAATGTTCGGAATCTGCTTCTCTCGCTCAAGAAGATCCCGAATACTACCGCCTTCTTGGATATTCTGCGTAGGTGCTACTACTCCGCCGTAAGCCGCCGCGTCAGTCAAACCACCCTTGATAAAACTAGGAATCCTAGAACCAACCTTCTCGGCAGCCGGAATAACAGAGGGGAACAATTTACCTATACCCTTGCCCAACGCACCAACTGCTCCCTCACCAGCCATCCACAAAGGCAAGCTAGGAATTTCTTTCCCAATAATTGCAGGAAGAGACTCGGCGGGATTCGCTTTTAAATATTCCTGATTAGTTTGTATCCCAGCTAGTTGTTGCCTACCTATATCAGCCATACCCGGTAATGGATTATTCGTCAGCATATTAGCAATGTCTACATTCTGCTTTGCTGCCCCGGTATTGGCTAGTCCTTGAGATAAACCTAATCCTACTTGATTAAGTATACCCTTAATGTCTCCCGCTTTTACTTGATCCCACGTTGAGGGCTGAGTAGGTTGAACAACAGGCGAACTAACGGCATGTGAAGTAGTCAGATATTTCGTATAGTCAGGAGTGGCATTTTCGTAGAACTCAGGCTGTGTAGTTGCCGGAGGTTGCTTAACATACTGCATCAAGTCATATCCGTTGCTAGTATTAGTTTTCTTTTTACCAGCACTGATTAAATCGTAACCCATACGTTATCCCCCCAACAACTTACTCCACCATGGCTTATCTTCCGTATTAACCGTTTGTTGTTCTGCCTCTAATTCATCTTTTGTTTTCACGCTATCAATGACATCTTGAACCGTTCTTAGATCAACGCCATCATTAATAAACTGGGCTTTTATACTATTCATAGCGTTCTCAAATTCAGCCCTTGTCATGTTAGGGGCATCGCGTTGAATTGCCGTAATCGCGTCTGCGGTTGCTGCCCTAGTTCTCTCGGAGTCAGTTTTTTTGTCAGACTTAACCGCAGTTCCTTGACTCACTGTATAATTCTTAGCCTTAGCCAGCACCCTTTGGAGATATTCATCTGTGCCCTCTCCGTAGCCTTTTACTCCGCCCTCTAACGAACCTGCTTGCTGTATGCGTTTTGCAAGATAAGCAGCAGCGCCATAAATAGATGATTTAGCATCCGTTCTGTTAACGCCTTCTTCGTCGCCTGTAGTCTTTAGGAATTGCCCTAATCCTGTTGCGCCCGAAGTCTTATTAACTGCAGTTGGATTCCAACTAGATTCTGCCTCAATAAGTCCTGCGAGAATAGCAGGGGGGATACCGTTTTGTGTAGCAGCATCATTTACCCACGCACTATATTCCTTAGGCATACTTCCACCACTAACAATTCCACCACCAGTTGAGACTTCTGTATCATAATTAGCCCTTTGTTGTGCTATTGCATTAGAGCGTCCAAATTGACTTTCATCTTGCGCCTGTTTTTGATAGAACTGATTAACATCCTGATTCATCCTCTCTCTTCCTAAAGTTGGAAGTCCTTGATAGTTACCAAGTAACTCTCCTTCTTGTAGTCCAAAAGTCCTATCAGCTTGTTGTCCAGCTCTAGTAAATTCCTGACCAGCCAACGTTGGGGCACCTTGATAAATGCCCATTAACTTGGCTATAGCTTGATCTTGCTCAAATTTTGCAGCCGCAGCGTCACTTTGTTGCTTATCATAAATACTCTGTGCCAACTGTGGAACCTGTGCCAACAATCCGGCCTTTTGAGACTCTAAGTCAGCAACATTGCCCTGTCCGGTCTGTTGCACGCCACTCAACCAATCCTGAATACCCTTGAGCGTCTGAGATAACTGAGCTTGGTTATTCCGTAACCCTGCACCCTCGGCGGCATTAATCTGACCTTGAGCATAATCATTTATGCCAGAATTCATTAAACCACGAGTATTCATCGTCTCATTCGTGCGTCCCCTGTTGCTATCCTGTAGTCTTCTAATTTGATTAACATTGTCCAAGGATAGGTTATTCGCCGCTAATCTTTGCGCTTCTGCTTGTCGTGCAGCATCAGCCATCGAAGCCTGTATCCCTTGAATCTTAGAACTAATAGGGTTAATCTGTGGAGCATATTGAAGATTCGCCGTTGCTGTTGCGTTGTTCAATCCTTGGTATTTCTGTATTTCATTAGCTGTTCCTTCTGCATCGTACCCGCCCAATGCTTGACCGCCATAATAAGCAGAGTTTGGAATTACAGCGTTGCCACCTAATCCTAGCTGCCCCTTCTTGATTCTCGTCCCGGGTGTCCACTTGATGTAATTAACATCTCCACCAAGGTATTTTCTGCCACTTGCTAAATCCTCATCGTTAGAATAATAAGCTGTAGTTGGCATCGTTCCGCCTCCTTAAACCACTGAGCCAAGTATTTTAGTAATAGCCTTATCTACGTTTACTCCTTTAGCGATCGCCATTTTAAACGTAACCTTACTTTTCGATAAAGAAGCAGAACCTCTTACTGAATCCATAATCAGATTGTCGTTTACTTCTGTAGTACTCAGCGCCATTGATGCATATAGTTCATCGCTTCCAGAGTCAACGATTGATAGCGTAGGCGTAATATTAAAACTGGTGTCTTTTTCATGGTGAACCCATGCGTAGACTTCCTTTGTCGGATCAACAGGGACTACGTTATACCGAACATCAATATTAGCAACCTTTGTTCCGCATTTATACGTTGATATATAGGGATTAGTATCATGACCAATTGTTAGAAACGAATCATCAAGGCCAAATGTAACGCACTTCGCATCGTCTGCTGGTAGAGAAATTGGGTTAGGGAGGGCAGAGAACGTATCATTTAGCCTGTCATACATCGTGACAAAAGGAGTAACCGCGTGAGCTATCGCTAGGTAGCTGCCATCCTTACTAAAGTCCGCACCGAACGCATTTCCAGTGGGCAGGACTGATGGGTTAGCTAGTTTGGCAAAAGTGTCTGATGTCCTTTTGTAAATCGTAACGAACGGAGTTACTTCGTGCGCTACCGCTAAATACTCATCGTTCTTACCCCATGATAATGCGTTACCATCACCAGTTGGTAATGATGACGGATTACTAATCTTATCAAAAACATCTCCGGTTCTCTTATAAACCAACACATAAGGTGATGCGTCCGATGATACGGCAAGATAAATTCCATTATGAGAAAATTTAATGCCGTGGCATGTCGCAGTTGGTTTAGTCTCAGGGTCAGCAAGCTTAGTAAAAACAACATCGTCTATTTTATAGATTACCAAATACGGGGATGAGGATTGGGAAAGGGCTAGATATGTTCCGTCCTCTGAGTAGTCAGCACCATATACTGTTCCTGCAGGATAAGATACAGGTCGAGTGAGCTTAGTAAATACATCACCTGATATTTTATAATGAGAAGTCGTTGAACCACTAGTTCCAACTGTGAAGTATTTTCCATTTTTCGAGAAAGCAACGCAGTAACAATCAGACGTTGGTTTTCCATCAAGGTCTGGCTGTTTTAGGAATACATCTCCTGTTCTTTTATAGAGAATTAGATATGGAGTTGAACCACTGGCTACAGCAAGCCACTTACCATCAGGAGAATAGGCAACCCCATTGACTGTCCCTGCAGGAAGTAATGATGGGTCAGTTATCTTGACAGGGAAATTTGCGCTCCTCACGGTTCCGAATACCATTCTTCCTTGATCGAGTATAACGTTGGATCGATACACAATAGCACCGACTCCGAACGGATTTACTAATGCAGGGACGGTGAGTACTTTTCCAGATACTGAGGTTACTATAAAACTTTGCATCTTATCGGATTGCTGAATAGTGTACTCATTATTAACTACGATTCCGGTCGCGTCATCCACTGTTATACTGGTAGCTCCAACGCTCAATGCAATAGTTGTCATGGTCTTTGTAGCATCTAGCTTACCACAAGAATACGAGTTCGTATTATCTAATAAGTCATAAATATTATTCGTACCTGGGATAGCTAGTCCGTTTTTATCGTGGACAGCCATGGTGTTTGCATTTTCCTTGCGCGTGCTTTTAAGGAATCTTTGTAGCTCAATAACTAGCTTAGTTGCTTCTAGGCTTGAATTGGGTATCGTACCTGTAACCGCAATGCCAAGCTGGCTTTTAATGTCAGCCAGCTTTTCGTAAATAGTACCGTCAATAAGTCCGTCAATCGGGGCACAATTCATCTTTTCAGCAATGCTTTCCCCTATCGACGCGCTACTAAACGCATATAATATTTCAGACAACTTTTCGTAGAGTGCATCAAAGTCAGCATCTACAGCTTCAGCGTCAGCAGGCGTACCATTAACGAAGTTATTAGCTCTGGTTATATTTTGTATCATTGCCAAGGTTATGCCACCTACCTAATTCGTTTTATTTTGTAGATAATTCCAAACCCGTAAAACTGAGAAGGAATAGAATCGCTTCCCATCTTCACTCTAAAGTAATTATCTTTCTGAAATATTGTTTGAGACTCTTGACCCGGAGACGATTGTCCTCCCCATAGTCTACCCCACAGGCTATTAGGACCCCATTCCATGTACCCATTAGCTAGTCCTATTGTTAATTTATCTCCATAACCAACCTTGTCCGTACCGAATTGGACATACATACTATCACTAACAGTCTCCTTGCGATAATAAACAAATATCTTCCTGATTTTTTTCATTCTACTACGACTACCCATATCGAAGTCCTTACCAACAACAAATGAGCTAATTGCTACGCCATTAAAGTTTTTGCTCATTCCGTACTGCATAGTTCCCTTGATTGTGCCAAAAAGAAGTTTATTAGCAGTTGTCACACAAAAGGACTTCGGAACATCAGGAAAGACATACTTTGTGAAGTAATTCCTTCTATAATCGTAGATTATGATTGACTTACTGATCTTTAGCCAATACCTTCCGTCATAGTCAACACTGATGGGGGATGACTCATTGACCAGAAGGCTTTCAATCCTCGTACCAACTGGGACTATGCTTCTCTCGTCCTGAACCAAAGTTGGTTGGATCTGATATAGGTCATCAACGCCCATGAAGATTATATTGTTGTCCAAAAGTTGAATAGTTTCCGGATAAGGGCACCCCCGACTATCATTAATCGTCTTGAAATTCCAAGAAGACGGTTCACCTTCCACGGAGAGCATTTGAATCGAGCGTTCCTTTAAAATTACAACCCAATCATTTAGGACTTTTATACCAGTGATCCTATCACCTCCATCATTACAGGGGATGTAGTTAGACAAAGGGAATGATTCTGGCTTATTCAGCTTGGAGAAGTAAAGGAAGGAACCCTGTGCCAAGAACAGCCGGTTCTTATGCTCTAAGATATAACTAGACTTAGTAGGTGGATCATTATCAGTCTCTAAAGCATTACCAATAATAAGAGAACTACCGGACATGTTGTCGGTATACGTTGTTGTTGTGTTATCCGCTATCTCGACGAGCAACCATGTTCCTGTTGTACTACCAATGGTCGCATAGGCGTATATCCTCCGTTTGGCGGTATTTGATTCACCAGTTGGTATATCTGTTAGGTCAACCTTTTTTAACGAAGGAGAGACAGTATTGGAAGCAGGAGAAGGATTACTTTCTTGACCTCGATCGTTAACAAAAGTTACGTAATACGAACGTCCCTCATTTGGTAATCCAGCATCACCTGACACCGTTGCTGTACAGGTTGTCCCAGGCTTTTCTATTCCCCATACCGATATAAGCCCGTTCCAAATAAAAGATGTTTCAATGTTAGTGCAAAATAATAAATTCTGATACGTCTCAAAAGAAAGAAGCCCGACAATGCCGGACTTCACTAAGGTTCCATCAATATATAATTTATCTGCTACTTGCTGGACAAGTTGAACTGTTCCGTCTCTCTTAGCATAGTTATAGATTCTTTCTGCCGACAAGGAATTTAACAATCCGTATCCATCACACGTTGCCGCCTGGCCCGGTAATAAGTCAATGTTTTGACAATCCTGAACTTCATTATCTCTAATTAAATGAGGTCTGGTGCCAACGTTCAAGCCTCCAGACATATCCTTAACCTCGTATAGTAACTTCTCAGACATCACCACACCACCGTTGGAAATGACGGATAGACCTTACCTTGTATTTGATCAATCATCAAGTTCTTTTTCTTTTCAAAGGACTTCTCGAATTCCCTTGCCTGATCAAAATCATCCTCAGATTGCATATACCTCATAGCTGCGTAAAGGACCAACGCATAATGTGATGTACTTGGAACATCTGTCGGAACATCAGTAACATATTTTAAGTACAAAGGTTTTCGATAGTAGTAAATATTAAATGAGCTATCACCCGGATCTACATATAGGATAATATCCGTTCCCCATGTGTCGAAAGATAAATCTGCCTTGTAAATAGATATGCAGTCAAGAGGTATTGGATAATTAAGAGTTCCAGCAGTTGTTGTAATTTGACTTTTCGTTTCAATCTCAAGATAATTAGCTAACTCGTTAATGCCATCATTAAACCACTTAACAGCATCAGACCATAGTACCGTATCGCTAATGAGTTTATTAAGCGCATCAAGAAGAGTAGTTCCGTCCGTTATGTTTATTTCTTCGCTTGCTATATCCGCACCATATGTAGGCATATTATCACCACCTTTATTAGTTTCTTAACCAGTGACCGTCCACCCTTTAGCTGTAGCAATTGACCTAGTGCATGTTGCCGCCCCTGTTGATCCTGTGATGTTTACCGTTTTGGATACAACGTTTGGTAAAGCTGTAAATATAGCGTCTATAGCTGTATTAGAAAGACTTGTATACGATAAGTTTAGTGTCTGCGTAATACTCGAATACGCAAACGTACTAGATGAATGAAAGATGAAACTTGTAAGCTTAGTTACGAATCCAGATGAACCATTAGCTTCAAAATACGTCAACTTGGCACTCGATAAATCAATAGTTGCTAGTTGCTCGCAAAACGAAAACATTTTATCCGCAACCAGTGATGTAGCACTGGTAGAAAAACCGTTCGAGCTAATAGATTGTAAGGAATAGCAATAAGCAAACATAGAACTAGCTGTATTTACTAATATCATATCGCTTATATCTGCGTATTGAATCGCAAAGCAGTGGTCGAACATCTGTTGAGAATCTGTAATCTTATTAAGTCCGGATAGATTAACGCTCTGTAGGTTATAACAATTCAAGAACATTCCTGGGGTACGACCCAATGATGCCATATAGCTTAGGTCGGCATCTGGTAACGAAAAACAACTGCCAAACATGGCGTTAGCGTAAAATAATTTTCCAAGGCCAGATAGGTTTACTTTTTTTAATGCATAACAATAATAAAACATCGATGAAGCATTATAAAGAGATGTCATAGAGCTTAGATCTGCCTCTAGAAGAGAATTGCACCCGCTAAACATATAATCGGAAGTTGAAACGGAAGATAAACCATCCATGGAAACGCTTTTTAACGAACGGCAGTTTTCAAACATTCGCGTAGTTGACTGTAGGCTCGTCATGCCGCTCATATCTACATTCTTCAAAGATTGACAATTGAGAAATGTGCTACCTATAGTTGTTATGTTGGCTAATCCCTTTGCGTTTAAGGTTTGTAATGCACTACAATTGGAAAATGTTTGATAAATATTAACCAAGGAAACCATGGGGCTTATGTCAATATCTAGTATAGAGTAACAGTAAGCAAACATATCCGTGGCATTGGTTACTGAGGTAAACCCCGATAAGTCTACGTCTTGCAACGATGAGCAATACCCAAGCATACTAGTTGTATTCAGACAGGATACTAATGTTCCAGAGGTCTTAAACCACTCTAATGATGTGCATTTAACTACCGGATTTGTACTTCCATAAAAGGCATTAGATAAAGACGCAATATAGATTGCTCCACATTTGCAAGCTAATATACCATACGTCTGTGGGGAATTTGCCAACGAGTGATTAGTTACTTTAAAGGATAACAGATTTCCAATTACCGGACTTATGACTACCTTAAAAGTAGTATATCCCCTACTGCAAACTTGTCCTGTTCCAATAGCATAAGTATGTTGAGCTGTTGATCCACCATCCACATTCGAACTTGTTCCATCTCCCCAATCTACATGATATTGACCAGAGGACGTAGTGCAAACAAACGCGTATGTCGCTATCGATGTATCCGCAACTAATAAATTGATATTACCAGCATCGCAATTGTCTATATTTATCCAATCCGATGGAGGAACATAAGCTGTAGTATCATCACTTGATGTTTCCGCTGTACTCCCTACCGCTATTCCCATAAAGAATCCGTCTTCCCAATCTTTTCCAACCACAGATCACACCTCCGGAGGGTAAGTTATACTTATTGTGCTTTCTCCCCTTGTTAGAGTTGAAAACCTATCGCGTGAATCCCTTGTTGCCACCCACGACTCTTGTTCTCCGTCCCTGAAGATGTTAATTGATGTCGCTCCGATTACGATTTGAACATTAGTAGCTCTAGTAGTGGATATATTTCCTACTTCCTCGACAGTATGAGTTAGAAGAGTTTCAACCGCTACAATAGCGTCCTGAACGTCATTCATATCTTTTGCGATAATAGGGCTAACGTAGTCAATTTTAGTTGTAAATGTATCTATTGCAGCAGGATATTTAGTGGTCATCGTTTCACCGCCTCGAACGTAATGGGTCATTTGTCCAACTATATTTTGAATATCTTTCGATAAATGACCCATTGAGAAGGAGGGGAATAAGCCCCTCCTATTTTTGCTACTTATTAAGCTCCAGGATTTCCTACAATGTTATCTTATCAGGTTCCCGGCGATCCTAAAAACATGCGCCAATTTTCTACACTCGTGCTATGTCTAAAGTATCCATTCCACACCCAACTACCGTTCTGGCGCATTTCCTTTTCTCGGATAAACTCAGGTTTAACACGGAAATAATGCACCAATCCATGGCGAGAACCCTGTAAGAACCATGCAGTAGTAGAAGACATAAAGTCGAGATCAACAATTTCAAGGGCCGGAAGGACGTTCTTGTCGTTATTAGGAGTTCCGGATTGCAGAGTAGATTGCAGGATAGTAGCCGCCAAAAATTGCTTGGATTGATGAATAATAAGCTTTTTCGGACGAGCGAGAATCTGCTTTCCGCTTTCATCCTTTTGCTGACGGAAGAGGGTTAATCCTGTTTTCAGGGTAGCGTCCGACAATGCGCCAGAATGCAGGTTGTCTTGAACACCCCCTGCATCTCCACGATTAGGATGCGAGTCAGAACACAAAGGAACTCCGTCGTACTGATTAACAGTAAAGGCATTATCAAGGACTCCGATGCATTCAGACTCAAGGGTTTCCCGTCCTGCATGTCCAGCATCACGGGTCATACCTTCCACTTCTTTGTATTTGGAATCGTCAACTTGCTCACGACTCATTACCACAGTGACGGCAAACGGTTGATGCGTAGTCGTGATAATGTCTCCTAGTTTGAACTTTTGTTCAGTTGGGTTGGCGAGCTCATCCTTTTTAGACCACTTAGCGATTCCGGCGAAGTTCTGAGTTACCTCAGCATTCTGGCTAGAAGTTTCAGCCTTAAGATATCTGGACCATTGCTCAGACTCTTCATCCCACGCCTCGAAAAAGGTTTTATCTATTTTCTTCAAGTAAAGGTTTTGAAATTGGCTTGTATTCATTGGCATTGGTAATCATTCCCTTCTTAATAAACTAAATTTGCATCGTCGAACACGACATCTACGGTCAAAGCGGTATTGTCGTAGTCAATAATGTGACACATACCTCCTGTTACATCGTCAGGGTCAACGGATACCTTGTCCTTCAGGTCGAACTTTGTGATAAACAAATCAGTGTCGGCGAAGGTCTTCTTTGTCCCTGTCGTAATGAACGGAATACGGATAACAGCACCCTTGAGCAGAGTGACCGGAATCTTATCTGCAGAAGTAGGACTTGCAGTCGTGGTAATTGCGGCACCAGCAATGGCATATAGTGCTGTAGATGCCCCAACCGCGGCAATGCCTCGCTTAGTTGTTGCATCAATCGCCAGGACATCTCCAATCGCTATGGTTTGACTTGCTCCGATTTTAAGCGTGCTCGCCTTCGGATCGTTAGTACCTGTTAGTGCGGAATATAAATAACGTGCCATTTAATATCATCCTTTCTTCTGTTTAAGTTGTTTTTGTTTACGATAGTCGTCAATGTTGGCATAGTCTGAACCGAGCAGATCCAATGCTTCTTGATGAGAAATGCCCATCTGCCTACGCTGTACCTCGATATCAGCAGGTAACGGAGGCAATGCCCCGGCATCACCCGTTGCACTATCTGACTGAACAGTACGTTTTGGTTGAGCTTTCTTAACGATTGCCCTTTGCTCGGCCTCTCGTTTGAGTTGTTGCGCCCGGGCTTCTCCGCCTATTGCCCAGTATGCTTCTTTAGCCGTAGAACCTGTTCGAGTCATAAATGCTTGAATCTCTTTCTCCGAACCCTTGATTCCGGCATAAAGGGGATCGTCCTTCAGTTCATTGATTTGTACCTTGACTCGGAGTTCATTAAGTTCGGCCTGTTGCTTCTTCTGCCCGATATACCATGCAGACTCTTCGGGGTTTGCGTACCCTTGAGCCTCAGCTTCCTTCGCCCATGCCTGTTCCTGGAAAGCCTTTTCGATTGCGTCAGGATCGCCACCAAGGGAATCGATGATCTTTTGATGCTTGGCGTACTTTGCAATTGATTCAGCTTCTACTTGATCGCGAATCTTCTTCTGTTCGCGTTCAAGACGCTTCTGGAAGGCGTTTTTCTGTTCAGGTGGCAGCTCGGGAAGTTCGTAGGTATCGTCAGTGTCTTCTTCAACTTCGGTAGACTCCGTAGGTTCGGTTGTTTCCTCTGCCTCGGTAGTCTCAGCGGTTTCAGTTTCTTCCGTGGTTTCTGTGGTTTGCACCTCGTCGTCAGGCACATCTACGACCGTTTCAGCAAATTTCTGCAAGTTCATGGATAAAAGTCTTTTCAATGTAATCACTCCATAATTTGATGGCGGCATCCCATCGTTTCGCCCGTCTCGTCTTTCCGAGTGTCAATTTTAGGAATATAAAAAGAGCTATTCCTAGCTCGTCAATTGGCTGAATATATTCGGATTATCCTTGATCACCTGATAAAGATTTTCAGTAAACGCAGGATACATCTACCCTTTACCTATTGCCAATTCTACTTTTTCTTAGCCTTGCCCTTTGGCGCTGACTTAGCCATAGTCTTTTTAGACATTGGACCTTTTGGCATTGCTTTGTATTCATCGTCATCCATCATTGGCTTGCCTTTCATGGGGCCACCACCTTTCTTAACCATTACGCTGACCATCATACCTTTTCCTTTACCTTTTCCAGGACATTCCATTGATAATTACCACCTTTCATCTACTTATACCAACCTTCCTTGAGATGCGTCTTGAGCTTATAACTACTATTTTTAGGGGTTAAATGACCACAACTAGGACATAAAGCACCATTTTCATGCCACAAAGAAAGTTTTTGACATCGCCCACAGACAGGTTGATTTAACGCGCGTATCCTTGGATCACCAAACATACCCTGAGTACGTAAAAAAGACCCAATCAAGGGGTCCCCACTAAGCGAGTGCAACCAATATTGTTCCTCCTGAGCTGTCATTTCATTGGCCATTAACCATCACCTCGCAATGAAGAAAGAATATTATTCATCTGCCCTTCTTGGCCATTCATATTATCAGTGTTCGGAATAGGCATTTGTCCTGGTATTTGTCCCGGAATCGTAGGTTGCCCCTGCATACCAGGTAATTGAAGTTGGGGAATGTTTACGTCATCATCCAACGGTAATCCGACTTCGGAACGTAAGTATTCGCGGAATTCTTTCCATGTAATAACCGAACGACCATCAATTATTGCCTTAGATAACTCCACGACCGTCTGATACATAAACGCCTTATCGCTTGGCAAGCCATTACCCATAGATAAAGAGAGGTCTAATTGTACCTCTCTTGTCATTTTGTTTCCTTCTTCGTCCTCTAATGGTTTGATGAAGTGTTCCATTTCGGGACCATCAAGCCCAATGACAGGTTCGTTATTCTCATCCAAAACAGGTCTTTGATCTGGAATCATTTGAGGAACCACACTCAATCTTGAAGGGTCATAGAATCTAAAGTCCGGTTTCTCCCCCTCAATCCTAAACCACATTTCGGTATCCCAATTAGTTATTATCTCATCCATAATGAGTTCAAGAACCTCTCCCCAGCCAGTCTTGAACATCTCGGCCTTATGGTTAACTCCTTTTTGACCTTGCTGCTGAACGGCTATAATAGCACTTGCCGCCCTAACTGCTCCATAGGTTTGCTCAGTGGTTAAGTCTGTTCTCCCCGATATAAGGTTCGCTTCCTGAAATCCCTTTTCACGCCTATTGATAATGTCTGCTGAAACACCAGATGGTTCTACAATGCGCCAAGCGTTAATGTCCCTCATTGGTATTCTAAGACCCGGCATGTTTGTCCACTTGCGGTAATCAAATGAACGCCCGGCTCCCATCCCTACAACAACTTGAGGATTACCCATAAGGCGTGCTGTAATTCTTATGTTATCGTCCATCTCATTTATGATGTCCTGAGTTGGAATAAGCATTTCAATGTCTGATTGACCCCATATCTGCCCTCTCTGGATGTAGCAGGGGATCAAGACGAAGGGGAATTGATCACGTCTGTTGACCTTTTTACCGTTCAGAACTTTTCTGGAATCTTCGAGCAGAATGTGATTTGCCACATGTAGACAGTAAGTGGAACCATCATTATCCTTCATGTAGCATTCAAGGAGTAACGCCTTTTGGCTAGTCGTTAACTCGGTTTCATCAGACCCTTGATCCTCGAATATCTCAGGGTTATACGGCACAGATATTTCACGCTGAACATATTTACCGCGCTCCGGCCATTGTTTCCTGTACCATGATAGCGGCCTCGGTACAGCGTGAATCATGAACTCGCCTTCTTGGAGTAGGTGAGAACTCTGTACCTTTGGGTCTGGAAAGAAGTTTGCAGGTGAAATTGGTTCAACGATCGGAAGACCTCTGCCACCTAAAGCGTCGTGGTCGAAATATACCTTCAATATTGTTGTTCCCAACTCTAACCGATCATGTTCAGACTGATTGAGCTTTGACTTAATCCTGTTTCGGTTTAGCACAAATTCAAGCATATGCTTTGATTGCTCGGCTAATAAATGGTCTGATGGTTCATGACCTTTCGCTTCTACAGCAATAGGCTTATCCACCAAGTCGGCAATCATCGCCTCTATGATGGAATGAATGATATTCGTCACGCTTCCGGGATCTATATCGCTCTTTGGTGGGTTCTGCCGGTTGTGCTTGTAATCATCGCACTTCTTCCATATATCAGGCTTTCTAAGTTGGCTTTTAGTATTATAAGAGGCTGTAAATAGCTCTTGAACTCGCATTGCTAGTTTCTTTTCTTCTTCGGTTTGGATTAATTCGTTAACGTTAGTATTGGCATCTATTATGTCAATCGGCTTGTCCTTCACTTACTCACCTTCTTTCCGAGCTAAGAGGATTAGACGGGTCCCATCCTTGCTTCTGTGGTTGATAGCCTGCTTTTTCCCTTTTGTCATTATCGAGTTGATAGTTAAGCTGTTCGATCGCTTCAGCCATTTCCTCGATTTGCTTTGTGGCTAGGTTGATACGAGTTTGGTTATCGGCAGAAGTTTTTAGGGTTATGCCGATGTATTTACCCCAATAAAAAGACCCTGCTGTTATCGCAAGGGTTAAGGTTAAGCATATTGTGATTGTTAGGGGTATTGGCATGATGGACCTCCTATTAACTTAGATACTTATTAAAGGAATAGTCAGCCAGTTTTTGACTAGCTTCCCGTACTCCCATTGATCTTAATAACCTTAAATCTCTCAACTCTTTTTCACTTAGTTCTACTCTCCTTGGTTTATAGTAAATGTCATTCATCCATAAACGATTAAAAGGTTCTGCATATGCCATCTAGGAATCCCAACCTTTCATGAAACTTCCTTCTTCGTCCTGCTCATCCTCTATCTCCGACCAATGTTTTCCGTTTTGGTAGTCATGATTAACTGTTGTATTCGTATTCCTTGCTACCGCCGCTACGATCGTGCCGTTAATAATACCTTGTTCCCTGATGTAGTAGGCTATTGCTAAGGCAATGATAAGGTCGTCATGCTCACCAGGCATTGCTTCGGGTCTGCCTTTTTTGTTACGAACAAAGGTTAGCATTTCGTTCAGGGTTTCAGGATCGTTTATAAGCTCCGTTTGCTCTCGAACGATGCAGGCTAAATCGGCAATAATAATTGGTCTTGTTAGCTTAGTTGTTTGGAATCCATACCTCTTTTGTGTTGTTTGGCTTATGGTGTCCTCTACTACTCGAATATACTGTTCTGGGTAGTCAAGGCGTTGAAGTTCTTTGACCGGGTATGTGCTGTAGTTTGTCTCAATACCAATGAGTGCCCAGTTGAAGTATTTACCCAAGCAGTACATTTGCTTTGCGTATAAGTCCTCATCAAATTGATGCCTAAGGACCGCTACCTGCTTACCTGATGTATTGTCTATAACCTGACCTATGAAGTAGTCTGATCCATCTCCTGATGTGTCTCCACCAATGCCATAGGTTAGGCCTGGTATGACATCCTCGTAGATTGTTATATATCCATCGTCCGACTCTACCCAACGAATAGATGACTCTACTATTCTCTCTCCCACATAATCATATGTGAAGGAACCTTGCTTGACCGGGTATCTGTCTCGGACTAGGGTTAGACGTTCATTGACCTTGTGAGCATTGAAGATGGTTTTGCCTAAAACGCCCCACTGACCTAAAGCATATACGTCATAATAATAAGGGTCCTTTTCTTTGTACGACTCCAAGAGAGCCTTGTATTCGTCGTCAATGAACTTATTATCATGGTAGGTGGTATGTAGTGACATCTTATTCTCTTGCTTATCATCGACAAACCTCTTGAGCCAATGAGTTATGTTAATGGGATTGAAGGAGATAATGACCTGTTTCTTCTGTTTTCCTCCACGAAGCCTAATGTCTAATTGGTTAAAACTTGACTCTTCAACCTCACTAGCCTCTTCTATCCACACATCAGTCAACTCGCCCTTAGAGAAGGTTATGGACTTCAAACGTTCTACATCGTCTAACCCCTTAAATAACATTGCGTTACCGTTTGCCTTACATGTTATGCGAAGATCAGACTCGCGGACAACAAACAGGTGATCAACCTTCCACTCGTTTATAACTTGCTTTAATAAGGCGAACGTCGAATCTCTATTAGAATCACCAGTTTGCCGTATGACTAGCAGATTCATCTTTTGCTTGAGCATCTTATAGATGTACTTTTGCGCTATAAATACCGACTTTCCCGATCCAGCTAGGCTCCACCATAGTATACTTCATAGCGGAAATCAGTCTCTAGGCATGGCATGTATATCTTGTTGAACACTTTAGCACTTATGCGTATATCAATGTTGGGCATTGGCATCACCTCCAATAATAATAGAGATATCTATATTAGCCATGGTTACACCATCCGGTATGGATAATTGTTGCGGGTTCATGTATTGCCATCACATAGGGTTCGTCTTTGCAGGTTGTTCCGTTGAATACGAGGCATGAAGCGCAGTTGGTTTTGCCGTAAGTAGGGTCTTTTGGATCAAATACTTTACATGCTCGGTTTTCAGACATGCTATTTCCTCCTGAAATTGGGCTTGTAATCAAGGGTTTAAGTTTGGAAGAAGGGGTTAAGGGAGGAACGATTAAGCTTTCACCAATAATCCACACCTCACACAAGCGCGTCCAACTAATCCCATTTCATCGAAGATATTCATTAACTCCTCTCCACCACACTTTTTGCAGCAAAACTGCTTATCCTTTTGGATCTTACCAACAACCATATCGGCACTCTCCAATACTATGGGATCAAACCACTCGCCCCTTATGCGAAAATCCTTAAACTCTTCATGGAATCCGCCCTCATCGCTTATGTTCCCCGGAAATGATTTAACGATAATTAGAGTTTCTGGGAAACCTGTCTGTAATGTCTTTATCCGCTTTGTAATATCTGCGGCATATCCAATCTTTACGGAACCACCGGATTCACCCTGTATAAAATAAATAAAACCAGGATATCTCTTTTTGTAAGATTGTTCCTGATTTCTTCTCTTTTTTTCAATTTTATCTAATTCAATGGCTTTAAGTTCTTCTTCTTTTTTCTTGTGAAACTCTTTCCATCGAGGATCACCGCTAGGCCATGACCACTTTCTTATCTCGTTAATAAAAATACTCTCAAACCTTGGGTCATTTCTTAATCCGCATAGTTTTTCCGACGACTTCCATATTGCAAAAGAAATACTCTTCTCATTGTGTCCCTGTTTCTCTAAATCCTTAACTATAAACATTGCTTTTCCTGTCACCGAAACATGAATTAATCTAAACGCCTGTTCATACGTTGTAATCTTTTCTCTTCTAATCGGCATATCTAAAGCCAACTCCTCTTTATTTAATTATTCGGGGATACTTAATCCCAAAGCCTTCTTCTCTGATATCAATGAAGTTCTCCACTCTTGTATCGCATAAGCAACCCACTCTGGATACTCGCCATCACCAGGCAGTTTAGGTAATCCGTATTCATCAAATTCAACTACAACTTTTAGGACTTCCTTTGGATTTTTCAAGGCACAACATCTCCCTTCATTGGAATATCAGGAGTAACATTTATCTCCTTTCCCTTGCCGAATAACTTACCAATCATCTTATAGGAATCCCCAACCTTGGAGATTAACTTCAACTCTTCGAGCTTGGCAACGAATCTCCTGGTTGTGGAATCACTAACCCCCAACTCCTTTGATATGTCCTTGCGTTCCATTAGCTTCCTTCGCTTGCCAGTACCGACGACTAGACTTCCATCATGCCACTCGATATAGGTTGCCAAGTGCATGCACATCCCAGCGTACTCATAACTCAATTTATCCTTTGGGTACTTGTGTATCTCACTGATGTACAACTTGGCATAGGTGAGCTTGTTTCCGGAACTCTTCTTCTTTGGCTTTTTCTCAGAATCCAGTTCTCCCTCTACACCAAGTTCGATAACCTTGGCTGGTTTAGGAGGACGATATTTATTAAAGAATCCATAGAGAATCCTATCGGTATCAGGGTCGGTAGCCGTGATGTATTCCCTCCCGTTACCCAGTCTTTCCCTACTAAACATAACTGGCATAATGACCGCATTGACATCCCTTTGAAAATACTTTGTAGACTTTTCGTCCAATTTCATCACCGCCTTAGCCGTTTCAAGTGTGATAATTCACAACCTCTATATTTCCTTACTCCCCCAAGGGGTACAGGGTTTTGGCTTGTCGTCACACTAAGAGTAGTTCTCTTGGGTCTTGCTTACGTCGTTCCATTCCAACGTCAAACACCCCTCACTCTCGCAAAGGGCATTACTAAAAATATATAAAAATTGAGCGCGCAAAATTTGGAATGCGGTATTGGGCTTTGCTTTATGTTTGGGGTTCATGCTTATGTTGGAGTTATGCTTTATGTATTGAGTTTATTAGGAAGTGTTCGTATGAATATACTTGTGGATTATGTTTTTGTAGGAGAGGTTTAGGTATTCATGGTTGATGAATTAATGAGAGAGATAGGGGGATAGGTATACATATATACGAGGGGTATACCGGCCCCATGCCTCGGTGGTCCTAGTACCGTCCCCCTACCCCTAGTGTCCGGTCAGTCCGGCAGATCAGACATACCCCATAGGGCAGAGCAGGGAGAGCAGGACAAGGACAATACTCATCCTTGGTAATGACTAGTAGTGTAGAGCGACAGCCATCTAGCACAACTCTCATCTGTGCAGCATTGGCTACCGGATATCCAATAGTCTTTGCTTTGTGCCATGTCCTA
>Ga0209000_1000215_pt1 | contig 70501 bp, 84 predicted proteins | sample RifGroD2_FD_183998 | JGI IMG/M metagenome (GOLD analysis project Ga0209000, IMG submission 183998) | Groundwater microbial communities from Rifle, Colorado, USA - Groundwater D2 (SPAdes) (version 2) | ecosystem: Environmental > Aquatic > Deep subsurface > Groundwater | place: Rifle, Colorado... | reverse complement strand
CCCAAAAAAAGCTCCGGCGGTATATTTTCTACAAACTTTTAAGTGTAGCGGCAAGTTCTTTTTAAAAACAGGTTGTGGTGATCCTGTTCTCCCTTCAAGAGTCGTTGTAAAAGACGGTTGAAAGTCTTTTCGCTACACTTAAAAGTTTGTAGAAAACTATCTTGAATAACTAACAACTATACAAGAAAGGAGTATGAATATTTGATGGCCGTTTCTAAGAGAGATGATGCTCCAATCAAAAGGCGACGTCCTCCGGCTAAAACTCCAGAAGCTCGCGAAAATCAATTGGTAGCTCTCGCTGTCGACTTGGCTGAGGCTCAACTTTCTAAAGGAACGGCTTCGTCTCAGGTTATAGCCCATTTTCTAAAGATCGGTTCGACCAAGGACCGAGTTGAAAAAGAGATTCTCGTATTACAAAAAGAATTAATACAAGCCAAAACCGAAGCCATTCAATCGGCAAAGAAAACCGAAGAACTATATGCAAATGCCCTTTCTGCAATGAGAACGTACAGTGGACAAGGGAGCGTTGATGATTAGAATGTACCGATAAGGAGGGCGGTATGAAAATTATAAAATTCAAGGGTCGAGTATATTTAGTGTCATCTCCTCGTCTGTGTAATGGATATGTTATCGTCATACTTGTGATGCCTGGACTACCATAATTAGACGAGAGGATGATGGACGCAAACGAGCCTATCCGAGACATAGGGTTATTGGTCAGTTAACCTTGCACGATCTAGCAAAAATTTACATGGATGGATTTGGGGAAAATGATTAGAACGTTTCGCGAATTAACAAGGCTAAAAACTTTTGAAGAACGTTATTTGTATCTGCAACTAAAAGCCGCTGTCGGTCAATCCACCTTTGGCGGTGATCGTTATTTAAATCAACTACTGTATAGATCTGATCAATGGAAAAGAACAAGAGATAATATCATTATCCGAGATGAAGGTTGCGATCTTGGTATAGATGATTATCGAATTTATGGACGTATAGTAATACATCATATGAACCCAATATCGCTCGAAGACGTCGAACTTGATCGAGACTTAATATATGATCCAGAAGGACTGATATGCACAACCCACAACACCCACAACGCAATACATTATGGAGACGAATCGTTATTGCCGCAGTTACCGAATGAACGGTATAAAAACGACACTTGTCCTTGGAAATAACCATTAGGAGGATGAATATGGATTACAATGATGTATCAATTAGAAAATCAAAAACTAAAAAAGACTTATCAATCCCCTTAGATCAAACTATTGATGGATTATCCACGAAATGGTGTCAAGACGTTCCTCCAGAACAAGAGGTCTCATCAACTCAAGCCCCGCTAATGGCTACCGTTATAAGTAGCGGTAAATTAAACGTTCGAGAATCCCCAGACAAATTAAGCGACGTACTATGCGTCGTAAACCGAGGCGACGTCCTTATCGTAGCAGACACCGATATTCATGATGGTTGGGCGTTTGTGCAAACTAACTCGGGATTTATCGGCTACGTCATGCGAGAATATATCGGACCAACCTGGTATGAATAGGAGCGTTGCTAATGGATAGCATTCTTACGTCTGTTAAGAAAATGTTAGGCATCGAACCTGAATACACGCACTTTGACCCCGACATTATATTAAACGTTAACTCGGTACTCCTATCTCTAAACCAAATTGGGGTCGGTCCGAATACTGGTTTCTCGATAACGGGTAGTGACGAAAAATGGACAGATCTACTTGGAACCAGAATCGATCTTGAAGCTGTAAAGACTCTAATATATTTGAAGGTTCGACTATTATTTGATCCCCCGACAAGTTCGTTTGTTCTAGAAGCAATGGAGAGACAAATAACAGAATTCGAATGGCGTCTAAATGTGCAAATTGAGAACGCTATGCCAATTGTGGAGGTGGTGATATAAGATGCGTAATGATTTAACCCATTTTGGAATTCCAGGAATGAAATGGGGAAAGAAGAAAGCTCGAGGGACCTCGTCCAAGTCGAAACCACGTATTACCAGCGACGATCATAAAAAGAAAGTACTACTAAAAGGTAAAAAGATCCATGAAATGAGCAATGAGCAGCTTAGAGAATTGACAACTAGAATCCAACTCGAAAAACAAGTCAGAGATCTAAATCCCGGCCATGTTAAAAAAGGTCTAAATGTCGTTAAAACCGTAACTGCGGCCGGAACAACCCTTGCCTCATTCTACGCTCTTTCAAAAACACCACTAGCTCAAGATATTATTAAAGGAGTTAAAAGTAAAGTTAAATAAAGAGGTTCTACTATGGCGTTATCAAACACGGCAACTCCAAAATATTATGGTAAATTTCGCAGTGACGTATTAAACCGAATTATACCAGTTTGTAAAGAAATCTCCATGGAGATGAATCGAATTGACGATCTGATAGCAAATCCTGGAATTTATTATGACGATCGAGCTGTTGACGGTTTTGTCGATTACTGCGAGAACGAACTAACCCTCACCGATGGCGCGGATTTAAGATTACTCGACTCATTTAAGTTATGGGCGGAACAAGTATTCGGATGGTACTACTTTGTCGAACGAAGTATATACGAACCGTCGCCAGACAATCATGGCGGTAAGTATGTTCGTAAAATGATTAAGAAACGTCTTATCAATAAACAGTACTTGATCGTCGGTAGGGGCGCGGCTAAGTCATTATACGATTCATGCATCCAATCATACTTTCACAATGTGGATACTACTACGACTCATCAGATTACCACAGCCCCGACGATGAAACAAGCGGATGAAGTTATGTCTCCAATACGAACTGCCATCATTCGATCACGCGGACCACTCTTTAAGTTCTTGACTGAGGGTTCATTACAGAACACTACCGGTTCGCGAGCCAATCGAGTCAAACTAGCCTCTACCAAAAAGGGCGTTGAGAACTTTCTAACAGGCTCCATCATCGAAGTCAGACCAATGAGTATCGATAAGCTTCAGGGTCTTAGACCAAAAGTCTCAACAGTCGATGAGTGGCTTTCCGGTGACATCCGAGAAGACGTAGTAGGAGCCATCGAACAAGGAGCCTCCAAACTAGATGACTATATAATCATTGCCACAAGTTCAGAAGGCACTGTGCGAAACGGTAGTGGTGACACCATCAAAATGGAACTAGCAGACATCTTGAAAGGAGAGTACATTAACCCTCACGTTTCCATTTGGTGGTATAAATTAGACGACATCAAAGAAATTAGCGATCCAGCAACGTGGCAGAAAGCTAATCCGAATCTCGGACAAACTGTGACGTACGAAACCTATCAATTAGATGTCGAAAGAGCTGAAAAAGCTCCAGCCGCAAGAAACGATATTCTGGCAAAACGATTTGGAATACCCATGGAGGGTTATACTTACTTCTTCGCCTACGAAGATACATTACCACATCGTAAGCGTAACTTTTGGTCTATGCCATGCGCGATGGGTGGAGACTTATCACAAGGCGACGACTTCTGTGCGTTCACATTCTTATTCCCTCTACAAAACGGAATGTTTGGCGTAAAGACTAGATGTTATATTACCTCTCTAACCCTTATGAAACTACCAGGGGCCATGCGTATCAAATATAACGAGTTCCTAGAAGAGGGTAGTTTGATTGTACTGGAAGGTACGGTCCTTGACACGATGGAAGTGTACGAAGATCTCGACAAGTACATACTCGATTCGAGTTACGACGTACGTTGCTTTGGATTCGACCCATATAACGCTAAAGAATTCGTAACTAGGTGGGAAACTGAAAATGGACCTTACGGTATAGACAAGGTTATACAGGGAACAAAAACCGAATCGGTACCATTAGGTGAATTGAAAATACTAGCCGAAGAACGAATGTTGGTTTTCGATCAAGCGCTTATGACGTTTGCTATGGGAAATTCCATAACCCTCGAGGACACTAATGGTAATCGTAAATTGCTAAAGAAACGTTACGCACAAAAGATCGATAGCGTTTCTGCTTTGATGGACGCTTATGTCTCATATAAAGCAAATAAAGACGCGTTTGAATAAGGGGGCGACTATGGATAAAAATCAGTTACAGCATTTTGGCATTATTGGCATGCATTGGGGTAGAAGAAAATCACAGAATGGAGTAGACAGATCTACAACGCGTTTGGCTGAAAAAGATGCTAAGCGACATGCCGAAGCTAAAATGTTTTATGGAAAAACAGCTGGAACAAATCGTAAACTATTAAAGGCGGAATTGGATAAAAAAAAGAAAATAATTCCTAATTATGAAAGTGAATTTAACAAGGCTCTGGGAAAAGTTGATTATAGCAACGCTGCAAAAAAAGCAGTTCGAACACGTAAAATAAAGGACACCTCATACCGAGCACGAGTTACGGTAAAACAATTTATGGGAATTACTGGGCCGTTAACAATAGCGGCGGCATCTTATGCCTATCAGAGAAATAAACCGACCGTTGATGCGTTTTTGTATAAACATCTCACTAAAGTAATTAATATGATTATAAAATAAAAGGAGCGAATTAATTATGAATAATCTTACCGCCGTGGAAGTCCTAGACTTAGATAACATTAACGTAAACACTCAGCGAATGAAATTAGGTGGTAAAATAAAATCCATCATCGATTCCATTAACAACATAGTTGTCTCTGGAACAGCCGTGAATGCCGTGAATGCCTCAAAAAACCTTGCGATATCAGGAGTTGTAATTCATGGCGAGACCGTGACCATTAATAACCCAGCCGTAGCAGGAACCGATGTGTATGAATTTCTATCAGACACTGCTCAAATAAAAACGGTATCAACAAACATAGCGGTCAATATCACCGCCAGCACAACCAAATCGTCCATAGCCTTAACGATCGCTGCTCGACCAACCAGTGGTGACACTATGACTATTGGTGAGAAAGTGTACACATTTGTTCCCGTTGGAACTAACAATGCTGACGGTGAAATCTCAATCGCAACAGATTTAGCCACTTCGAAACTAGCGATCGTAGCCGCCATCAATGGTGTCGATGAGGTTAACGATCCACATCCTCTAGTTACAGCTTCTAATTTTGTAGTAAACGATTGCGTGATTACAGCTTTAATCGGGGGTGTTTCTGGCGATGCAATTGTTACCACAGAAACGTTCACGGATGTAACAAATGTATTTGCTGGAGTAACATTAGCGACTGGCGCGAATTGTACAGCTACGAATGCTGTGACAGCGCTAGTAGCTGCCATCACTATGTCTGACACACAAGGAGTCGGTGCTGCTGATGGTACTGGCGATAGTATAGACCTTACCGCCGATGTTGCTGGAACCATTGGTAACGCCATTATCGTTAGCGAAACCATGGCCAACGGTGCGTTTACAGAAGGAGCTGTCGCGTTGTCTGGAGGGGTTAACGGCACGGTCGGCGACATAGATGCTATAATGGTTGACGCGTCGTATCTATACAAATGCGTAGCTGCCAACACGACCTCTGATAAGAACTGGCGTCGTATTTCGCTTGGCTCAGCTTACTAAGGAGGTGTCGGTTCAAAATGGAAGATAATTATCTACGGCATTTTGGAGTCCTCGGTATGCATTGGGGAAAACGAGGCGCGTCTTCAAAAAGTAAATCGTCGTCGAAACAAAAAGAAAAGGAATTTCAGAAAAAATTAACCGCTTTAAATAACAATAAGAGTCTCCAAGGAACATCTGACGCCGCTAGATTTAATTATCGAAGTCGAGGCGTTGGTATGCGTGTAGCAAAAACCGCAGTTAATGCCACTTCTCAAATGATCATTAAAGATGTCCTAACTGGTAAATTTCCAGCAAATAAAAAAGATATCGCCATCAGGATTGCTCAAATATCGGCATATACCGCGGGAAAAGTGGTCCTTAAAGACCGCCTTGCTAAGTCTGCTGCCACTCGATATACCGACGAAGGTAAACTAAAACCTGGAAGTAAACGCAGAATAACAACTAAAGAAGACGGTATAGAAGCAGGTGTAGTCTTCGCCGTAAAGGCCGCGTATATTGGCAAATGGGCACTTGGAATGAAAGCAAAACAAGTCAATGCTACACGAGCAAAAAACGAAGCAAACTTTAAACGTTGGGGCGCGAATATTCTTCCACAAAGGGTCGATAATGTCGTTTGGCAGTCTAGTGATTTGAAGACGGCCATTATTGATAATCGAAGACGATAACCGCCGTATAATCAAGACCATTCAAAGGAGGTGAAAAGATATTGGAATCAGTTGGTTCCAGATTAAAACATGCATGGAACGTCTTCTTTAATAAAGACCCTGATCCATATTACGGAACCAATGGTATGGGATATTCTAATAGGCCCGATAGACCAAGACTTACTCGCGGAAATGAGCGGTCAATCATTACTGCCGTGTACAATCGCATCGCTATTGACGCCGCTGCATTAAGTATACAGCATGTTCGACTAGACCAGAACAACCGGTTCATATCGGTTATCGAGTCTGGATTGAATACTTGTTTAACCTCAGATGCCAATGTTGATCAGACAGGACGCGCATTTATTCAAGACGCCGTTATGTCTATTTTGGATGAAGGATGCATCGCCATTGTCCCGACAGATACGACGTTTAACCCGACAATTACGGGTTCGTACGATATTAACTCGGTTCGAACTGGCAAGATTCTACAGTGGTATCCGAACTCCATACGCGTCCAAGTTTATAACGAGAAAACCGGCTTAAAAGAGGATATTCCATTACCTAAAAATACTGTGGCGATTATTGAGAATCCTTTATATGCTATTATGAATGAGCCAAATTCAACTTTAAAACGCTTGATCTCGAAGTTGAATTTGTTAGACGCAATAGACATTCAAAGCGGTTCTGGAAAACTAGATTTAATAATTCAATTGCCGTACGTCATCAAGACGACAGCTAGGCGAGAACAAGCCGAACTTCGACGCGCCGATATAGAGAATCAGTTGGCTGGGTCTAAGTATGGTATAGCTTATACTGATGGAACAGAGCGCATCACACAGTTGAATCGGTCAGTAGAGAACAATCTAATGGGTCAGATTGAATTTCTAATGAGTATGCTGTATAGCCAATTAGGAATCACTCAGAGCATATTAGATGGTACGGCTGACGAGAAGACGATGCTTAATTATTACAATCGAACCATCGAACCAATTGTCTCCGCCATAGTTGACGAAATGAAACGAAAATTCTTGACCAAAACCGCAAGATCCCAGTTTCAGTCAATCTTAGTGTTTAAAGATCCATTCAAACTTGTACCGGTTAACGACTTGGCAGAGATTGCCGATAAGTTCACTCGAAACGAGATCTTATCGTCGAATGAATTTAGACAAATTATCGGTATGAAACCCTCCGATGATCCAAAGGCCGACGAACTTAAAAACAAGAACATAAGTAAACCGGCTGAAGATATTACCCTTGTATAACCTCAAAATGGAAGGAGAAATTAAAATTGGAAAAGTATGATTTTAGTGGATGGGCGACTCGGAACAACCTTAAATGCTCCGACGGTCGAACAATTCTACAAGACGCGTTTAAACATAACGACGGCCAAACGGTCCCTATGGTGTGGAATCACCAGCACGATGGTCCGATGAACGTGCTTGGTCACGCATTATTGGAGAATCGAAAAGAGGGGGTCTACGCTTATTGTGTTTTTAACGAAACAGAAGCCGGAAAGAACGCAAAACTATTAGTTAAACATGGCGATGTTTCAGCTCTGTCAATATACGCAAACCAACTAAGACAGAAGGGCGATAACGTTGTTCATGGGGCGATTCGCGAGTTAAGTTTGGTGCTCTCTGGCGCAAACCCCGGAGCATTCATTGATTCGGTTATGATTCACGGCGAAGAATCTGACGAAGAAGCCGTGATTTATACTAGCGAAAAAGTGGAATTATTTCATGCCGATCCGCCAAAAGAAGAACCCAAAAAAGAAGCGCCAAAAACCGACCCACCGGAAGATGATGAAACTGTTGCCGACGTGTTTAACACTCTTTCTGAAAAACAGAAAACAGTGGTGTACGCGATGATCGGTCAAGCTCTCGACGGAAACAATAATCAAGATGACGAAGGAGACGATGATATGAAACAAAACGTATTCGACAAAGACAAAGAGAAGGACGTCCTTAGCCATTCCGATATGGAGGCTATTATCGCAGATGCTAAACGATATGGCAGCTTGAAAGATGCAACTCTAGCACACAATATCGATTACCTATTCCCAGATGCGAAAAACGTTACCAATACCCCACAGTTCATCCAAAGAGAGATGGGCTGGGTGCAGAAAGTAATGACTAACGTGCACAATACCCCATTCTCTCGCATTAAATCTATCTATGCAGATATCACTGAGGCCGATGCTCGAGCCAAAGGTTACATCAAAGGTAAACTAAAGGTGGAAGAAGTATTCTCCTTACTTAAGCGAAGCACTACCCCGACAACCATTTACAAGAAACAGAAACTCGATCGCGACGATGTTGTTGATATTACCGACTTCGATGTGGTGGCGTGGCTAAAATCTGAAATGAGAGTTATGCTGGACGAAGAAATCGCTCGCGCACTTCTTGTTGGGGACGGTCGTCTTTCTTCTTCCGACGACAAAGTCAACGAAGGAAACATCCGACCCATTTGGACAGACGCCGATTTGTACACCATCAAAACTCCAGTTGAGCATGTCGCTAACGCTACTGCTGACCAAAAGGCAAAGGCATTCATTCGTGCGGCCGTTAAGTCCAGAAAGAACTATAAAGGTTCTGGTTCGCCGACTCTATATGCTACCGAGGACATTCTTACCGACTGCTTGCTAATGGAAGATACGACCGGTCGTATTATTTACGATTCGGTGGACAAATTAGCCACGGCTTTACGGGTTAAAGAAATCATCACCGTTCCAGTAATGGAAAGTTTATCCCGAACAGCGACAGATGGTAAAGTCTACACTCTTGCCGCGATTGTCGTCAACCTGTCGGACTACAACGTCGGTGCCGATAAGGGTGGAGCTGTCAACATGTTCGACGACTTTGACATTGACTACAACGCCCAGAAGTATCTTATTGAAACACGTTGTTCTGGGGCGCTAATTAAGCCTTACGCCGCAATTGCGCTCGAGTTCTTGGAAGTCACCGCTGGTTAAATAATAAGTTGATAAGTCTTTTATGTGTGGCATCATGCGTATAAGACTTATCACGCTTCTTATAGAAGGAGATTCAAAATGGCAAAATTCTATGGAGCAATCGGCTATGCGGAAACTAGTGAAACGGCGCCTGGTGTGTGGGAGGAGGTTATAACAGAGCGAAACTACTCAGGTGACGTTGTAAAGCTATCAAGACGCTGGCAGGCAGGGGAGAATCTGAATGATGATCTGACTATAAATAACGAGATCAGTATTGTAGCCGATCCCTTTGCTTATCAGAATTTCCACACCATGCGATACATCAAATGGATGGGAGCCTCTTGGAAGATTACTAAAATTGATGTTCAGAGACCTCGTCTAATATTAAATATAGGAGGCGTTTATAATGGCGAGCAGGGTCCAACTTCAAACACTCCTTGAGACTCTAATCGGCTCGTCCAATGTCTATTTTCAACCACCTGAGACCGTCAAGTTGAGTTATCCTTGTATCATTTACTCACGTAGTCTAAATAAAACTAAATTTGCAAACGACAAACCGTATAACCATCAAGTCGGGTATACCGTAACGGTGGTTGATAAAAATCCTGATAGCTTACTTCCAGACAAAATCAAGTCCTTGCCTATGTGCGTTTTTGATAGGCACTATACGTCCGATAATCTTAATCATGACGTATACAATCTTTATTATTAAGGGGGAAAAGAAATGGCTAAACTTATTTGGGATGCTTCTGGAGAACGTCTATATGAAACCGGTGTAAAAAATGGAGTTCTCTATGTTATGGACAATACTGGCGCATATCCTTTAGGCGTTGCTTGGAATGGTTTAACCGCCGTAACCGAAAGTCCATCTGGTGCGGAACCAACACCGATTTACGCCGACGATATCAAATATTTAAATCTCTTATCCGCTGAGGAGTTCGGTGCAACGATCGAAGCGTACACATATCCCGATGAATTCGCTGAGTGCGATGGTTCTGCTGATTTAGCTGTCGGGGTTTCAATCGGCCAGCAAGATCGCAAAACTTTCGGTTTAGCATATAAGACCACGCTTGGAAATGACACCGAAGGGGCCGATCATGGTTATAAATTACATCTGATTTATGGTTGTCTTGCTGCCCCTACAGAAAAGGCATATTCAACGATCAATGATTCTCCAGAAGCAATAACCTTCTCGTGGGAAATTACCACCACGCCGGTCGCTGTCACTGGAAAGAGACCGACAGCGTCCTTAACAATTGACTCAACGAAAGTAGATGCTGTAAAACTTGTCGCACTCGAGAAATTGTTATTTGGAGACACTGCAACCCCAGCAGAATTACCTCTACCTGACGAAATTGCGACCATGTTCGCCGCTGGTTAATAGATAAACCAATTTGTAGGCGGGGTTCTCTGAAATATGAGAGCTCCGTTTTCGTAATTTGAAAGGGTGATTGTATGATAGCCCGAGCTAAATTCAAATGCGTCAAAAATCTAATAGTGCGAGGAAGTTCCGATATCACTTTACAAGCTGTGACGGAAGAAGGTTCTGAAAACGATAAATTCTTTACTCATATTCCAGCCGGTCAGATTACTCTTTACTCGGTTAACGCCGAAGTCGCCAAATCACTCAAAGTAGACAAGGAATACTATATAGATATAACCATAGTTAATTAAAATGCAAGAACAAGATTTTAGAGCAAAAGCCGTTGGAGCAGTGGTTGATTACTTTAACTCGCAGGTAGACTCGACGGATAAGAACGGGAAAATTGTACAAGATAACGTCTTCATTGTGTGGCAATGTAAAACTCTCCAGAACAACAAAGCCATGCTCAGCACAACTGTCTCTGATGGTATGTATTACGAGTTTACTTGGAACGGTGACAAGTGCGAGGGTTATCTCGACGCCTACAAGAAATGGAAAAATGTTCTTGTAAAATAAACATCGCCCTCTTAATCGGCCCTGTGCTAATAACACAGTCTAAACGCTACTTAAAATTTGAAGGGAGTTAAAAACCAAATGATGAAAAAAACCATTCCTTATGTCGATTTCGATGGTAACAAAAGAACCGAAGAGTTCTATTTCAATCTCACAAAAGCCGAGGTCATCGAGATGGAGATGTCTACGACCGGTGGTCTCGCTGCTATGCTTGAAAAAATTGTAGCGTCTCAAGACACAAAACGAATCATTGAGGTGTTTAAAGATTTAATCCTAAAATCTTACGGTGAGAAGTCTCCGGATGGTAAACGATTTGTTAAGAACCAGGAACTAAGAGACGCGTTTTCACAGACTGAAGCCTATAGCGAATTATTCCTAGAACTGGCTACAAATCCAGAAGCCGCATCCGCTTTCGTAAACGGTATTGTGCCGTCAAGTCCCATTTCGATTAAGTAAAGTTAATAGGGGAGGCCAGACGTATGCTCAACATTACAATATTGGCTACTGAACAATACGACGAAGTAAACGATAAGTTCTTCACATCTAAAGAACAAACATTATGCCTGGAGCATTCGCTGGTCTCCATTTCAAAATGGGAGTCAAAGTGGCTTAAACCGTTTTTATCAAAAGAGGAAACTATTGATTACATAAGATGTATGACAATAACTAAAAATGTCGATCATGATATCTTTAATCTCATATCCAACGACAACATTAAACAAGTAAGAGATTACATAGAAGCCGCAATGACGGCTACAACTTTCCACAACGAAAATAAAACAACCAACCGAGAAATCATAACTGCTGAGATAATTTATTATTGGATGATATCGATGAATATCCCTTTTGAGTGCCAAAAATGGCATCTTAATAGATTATTAACACTCATAAACGTATGTGGTGTTAAGAACCAATCTCCAAAGAAGCGTAGTAAGAAGGAACTCATGAGTCGAAACGCGGCGTTAAACGCGTCCCGTAGAGAATCGCTAGGTACAAAGGGATGATAAAAATACATCATCGTGGAAGTTTCAGACGATTAGAACGGATGCTTACGCGAGCTCCAAAAATTAACTACGCGGCAATTTTAGAAAGATACGGGCAAGAAGGCGTGCGAGCCCTTGCTTTAAATACACCGTTAGATTCTGGACTAACGGCACTTTCGTGGAAATATGAAGTTCATCGAGAAGGAACTTCTTTATCAATCATGTGGACTAATTCAAACGTAGTTAACGGTGTACCGATAGCGATCATAATTCAATACGGTCACGCAACACGAAATGGCGGTTATGTCCAAGGTAGGGATTATATAAACCCAGCATTACGGCATATATTTGATAAAATGGCAAACACGATGTGGGAGGAGGTAATTGGATAATGCATAGTGTCGATGAACGAGTTGTTGAATTACGACTCTATAATCAACAGTTTGAAAATGGGATTCGTTCGAGTGTGGCATCGCTTAATAACTTGAAGGCCGGTCTAAATCTAGATGGCGCAACTAGAAGTTTATCGAATTTAGATAGAGCTGGAAAATCGTTTTCTCTAGCTGGTATAGCTGAAGGCGTTAATAATTTATCCAATAGGTTCTCGACGCTGGGCATTGTCGGGGTTACTGCTCTCCAAAACATTACTAATTCAGCCATCTATAGTGGTAAACAATTATTAGCGTCACTTACTATCAACCCGATAAAGACTGGTTTAGAAGAATACGAAACTAAAATGAACGCCATCACAACGGTCTTAACTAACACCGCAAGTAAAGGCACAACCCTTGATGACGTAAACAAAGCACTCAACGAGTTGAATATATATGCCGATAAAACCATTTACAATTTTGCTGAAATGACAAGAAATATAGGAACATTTACAGCTGCTGGCGTCGACCTTAAAACATCAACGACCTCGATCAAAGGCATAGCTAACCTTGCTGCTGGTTCCGGATCAAGCGCATTACAAGCATCCACAGCTATGTATCAGCTCTCCCAGGCTATAGCGTCCGGCGCAGTTAAACTTATGGACTGGAACTCTGTAGTTAATGCTGGTATGGGCGGAGAACTTTTCCAGAAAGCTTTGGAGAAGACCGCAAAGGAACTTGGTCATGGTCGAAACATGGCTATATCATTCAGAGAGTCGTTGGAATCTGGTTGGATGACGACCGAAGTATTAACCAAGACACTTGCTAAGTTTGCTGCGGACGAGTCTTTAATTAAAGCGGCCACACAAGTTAAAACTTTAACTCAACTACTTAGCACAATGAAAGAGTCCGTACAATCTGGATGGGCTCAAACATGGGAGCACGTCATAGGTGACAGAGAAGAAGCTGCTGGTTTCTTTACGGCGATCAATGACGGGTTTGGAGCTATCGCTGGAGCATCTGCCGAGGCTAGAAACGAGATGCTTATTTTCTGGAAGGCTAACGACGGACGATACGCTATCATAGAGGCGCTATTCAACTCCTTCAAAGGAATTAAAGAGGTTTTAGATCCAATAGGTCAAGCCTTCAGTGACATTTTTCCGCCGATGACTGGTGAAAGACTCGTTAAGATTTCCGAATCAATAAGAGATTTGTCGAGGAACTTCAAAATAGGAGAAGAAACAGCCGCTAACATAAAGAGTACTTTTAAGGGTTTGTTTGCTATACTCGATATTGGTAAGCAGGCGTTGTTCGCGATCGCTGGCGGCCTTAGTTCAGTTATTCAGTATTTGATTCCGGTAGGTGGCGGCTTTCTTGCCGTGACAGGTAGTATCGGAGAGTTTCTAACGTCGATTGATAAGGCAATAAAATCTTCGGATTCGTTTAATGTGGTTATTCAAAAAATAGGAGATCTTATTAAACCTATTGCTGACGGAATTAAATCCGCGATAAATACTATAACTAAGGCATTTACATCGCTTGGTGATGTTGACACAACCGGTCTTGATTCTTTCTCCGATCATGTTACTACCAAATTTAAACCATTTGAAAAGCTTGGGGAAATGGTAGATGCTGTATTCGCTGGTATATTGGCCGGACTAAAAGCTGTAGCTCCAACATTCTATAAAATAGCAGACATTATCGGCGGGGCGTTCTCGAAACTAGGTAGTGGTATCGCCAGCGCCATTGATAACTCAGACTTCAATTCGATAGCCAATATGATAAACGGTGGTGTATTCGCAGCCATCTTACTGGGATTACGTAGATTCGTGAAATCGATAACATCGATAGCTGATGACACAGGAGATTTCCTCGGAAACATCACCGGAATTCTCGGTGATGTTAGAGGTAGTCTCGAAGCATATCAATCGTCATTAAAAGCCGCGATCCTATTGAAAATAGCCATTGCCATTGGTATATTAGCGGTGGCACTTGTAGCTATAGCCTCGATCGATTCTAATAAACTTGCATCCTCACTAGCTGCTATGACCACGATGTTTCTACAACTTTTTGGAGCAATGGCTTTATTCGAGAAGGTCTCTGGCGGTTTAGGGTTCATGGTAATGGCTAGAATTACGACCGCGATGCTTGGTTTATCTGTAGCAATTCTTATTCTCGCTCACGCAATGACCGTCTTATCCAAAATAGACAAAGAAGGCATGCAACAAGGCCTCACTGCTGTTGCGGCTTTAACCGGTATATTGTTAGTGTCATCAAAAGTTCTAAGTGGTATATCTGGAAGTCTAATAAGAGCATCAATTGGCTTTATCATTTTCGGCACAGCAATACGAGTTCTTGTTTCATCGGTAAAGAGTTTAAGCACTGTCGATAAAGCTGGGTTAACCAATGGTCTAATCGGCGTTGGTGTATTGATGGCTGAACTAGCGTTATTTATGAAAGTCGCGGATCTAAGTGGCATGGGCGTGATCAAAAGTGTTGGTATTGTGGTTCTGGCTATAGCTATAAACGTGTTAGGTGTTGCCGTCAAAAAGTTCAGCGAAATAGATACTGTAGCTCTGATCAAAGGACTGCTTGGTGTCGGCGTTGTGTTGGCCGAAGTTGGCATATTTGTAAATCTCACGGGTAACGTTAAAAATGTAATTTCCACAGCGTTATCGTTAACCATTCTTGGCGCAGCTATGATTATATTCGCAAAAGCGATTGGCAATATGGGAAAACTGTCATGGGACGAAATCGCAAGAGGGTTAACAACGTTAGCTGGGGCTTTAGGGATCATAGTTTTAACATTTAAAGCGTTACCGAAGAATATATTATTCCAATCATTAGCCATGCTCGATATTGCCACAACGATAACCATATTAGCGAAAGCTTTATCCACGCTTGGTAAAATGTCATGGGAAGAAATATTAAAAGGTTTATTAGCTATGGCCGGATCTCTAGGAATCATCATAGCTACTTTTGCTCTAATGAAAAATAAAATACTTGATGCAACGGCCTTGTTTATCCTTGTTGGGGCGCTTCTAATTTTAGCGCAAGTATTACAGACTCTTGGTTCCATGTCATTGCCCGCGATCGGAACAAGTCTACTTGCTTTGGCTGGCGCATTTGGAGTTATCGGATTAGCCGGTTTACTTTTAGCACCACTAACTCCCGCAATATTATCACTGGCCGGAGCCATAGCAATATTAGGGGTTGGCTGTTTGGCGGTAGGTGTTGGATTATTAGCTTTCTCAGCTGGACTCGCGGCCTTAGCCGTATCTGGCACCGCCGGAGCCGTCGCATTAGTCGCAGTGGTTAGCAGCATCGTTGGTCTAATACCATTCATATTTCAAACGCTAGCCAAAGGCATTATCGATTTTGCTAGGATTATTGGTGAAGGCGCACCTACAATAGCAAAAGCTATGCAAGACGTAATGATGGCTATGCATCAAATAATTGTGGAAGTTGGCCCACAAATCATAACCACAATTGCAACTCTTACATTATCAATACTAGATACACTCGTAGCAGCAGTTCCAAAAATGATTGATTCTGGAATGAAACTGATATTGGGAATCCTTAAGGGCGTAACTGAACGCATTAGGGACGTAGTAGAGGCCGGTATTGACGTAATCTTACAGTTCATTGCAGGAGTAGTGTCCAAACTCCCAGCCATCGTAGACGCAGCATTCAAAGTCATTATTGCATTTATCAACGGATTAGCCGACGCCATTAGAAATAACCATCAACAATTATATGATGCGGTCGGTAATCTTATAACTGCCATTGTTGACGCGGTTATTGATTTACTTCCTAAAATCATAGACGTTGGCGGTAACATTGTTAAAGGTCTAGTCAAAGGCGTTGTTAATATGGCTGGATCACTATCTAAAGCTATAACCGGAATAGTTGGCGAAGCCGTAGACAGCGCTGAAAGATTCTTAGGTATAAAGTCTCCGTCAAAAGTATTTACTGAGATGGGACTACGTTCTGGTGAACAATTAATTGACGGATTAAAGAGCACCCAATCGGAAGCCAGTAGGACGGCTGGTGATTTAGGAAAGGCGGTAAACGAATCGGCGGCAAACGCCTTAGGTATCGCCTCACCAAGTAAAGTGTTCCAAGATTATGGAGCGAACATTGTTGCTGGTTTAAAAAACGGAATAAAACAAGACACGCCAAAAGCGGTCGAAGAATCAAAGACTATGGCTACGAAAGTTTCGGATGCGAGTAACAAAGAGATCACTAAGAGTGATAAAACTAATCGCGAAGCATCCAAGACGAGACAACAAATAAGTAAAGAAGAATTTGACAAATCGATCAAGTTAATTGACGATCGGAAATATTACAATCAACTTAGTTTGATGGAAGAACTCTCTGCTTGGCAAAACATACAAAGTAAATATGCTGCTGGAACAGAGGAACGAGAGAAAGTCGATCGAGAGGTATATCGTCTTAAAAAGGAAATACTCGAAAAGCAAAAAACATTGGAAGATGATTACTACGCTAAAACGAAAGGTATTAATGAAAAGCTAAAACAAGACACACGCTCTGTAAATGATGAGTATAGACAGGCCGTTAAATCTCGTGCCGATTCCTTGTATAAGACGTACGGACTATTCGACGAACTTAGCGAATCAGAAGCTGTAACTGGCGAAGAACTAGTTACAAACTTAGAAACGCAAGTCGCGGCTTTTGACGAATGGCAGAAAAACATAAAGTCATTATCCAAGAAGGGTATTAGTGACGGCTTAATTAAAGAACTCGAGGAGATGGGTCCAACCGCGCTTGAAAAAGTCAAAGCCCTAAACTCGTTACTAAAACCTGAATTGGATAAGTACGTGGCTTTATGGAAAGACAAGCATAAGCAATCAAAAGGTGAAGCCGTAAGAGAACTTGGTGATATGAGAGAACAGTCCGACAAGAAAATCACACAGTTGAATACTCAAACCGATACTCAATTGGTTGAGCTTAAAGACGTATACCAGACTCAACTTGCCGCCATAACGACTAATACCGAAACACAACTAACCGAGTTCAATTCAAAATGGGAGACAAAAGTCAAAGATTTGAATACCCAAACCAACAACGACTTCAAAAAGATCGTTACTGATACGCAAAACATATTTAAACAACCCGATTGGGTAAGCGTTGGTGTAAACATTATAGACGGTATAACACAAGGAGTTAAACGTCAGGCTGTATTATTGGCTAAGGCCACCGCAGATGCAGCTAAACAAGCATTAAATGCGGCCAATGATACACTCGGTATACAATCTCCATCAAAAGAATTCGCTAAAGTCGGACGATACGCTATGGAAGGTTTCGCTGGTGGATTAAGACAATTCACTGGAGTTGTCGTTAACGAAGTTTCAAATGTTGCCGTAACCGCAAAGGAATCTTTAAGAAGCGCTGTATCTAATATTGTCGACATCGTTAGTAGAAATATGGATATTACGCCAACAATTCGTCCGGTAATAGACCTTACAAATATCAATAAAGGTCTAAACTCAGTCTTTAACAGATCACAAGCCATCAATGTGGATGATATTAGAAGTAAGACCGCGTCTATTTCCAGTATGGACGCGAATCGAAGGGTTGGTCTAAGTTCCACCATCGCTAAACAGACACCAAATGGCACACCCAGTTCAAATCAAGGTGGCGGTCTAGCCGTAACCGTAACTAATTTTATAAATAACCGAACACAGGACGTTCAAGCCCTCGCTGAGGAGTTAGAATTCTACAGACAACAAATAATAATGGGAAGGGGTGGTAACTAATGGGCGAACCGTATTTTATATACAAAGACATTTCTAGTAAAGATATGGGGATCTTGGTAACCGAGTTACCCCCAATCATTAAGGTTAATCGAGATATAAATAAGGTATTTATACCTGGCAGAAATGGTTTCCTAACCGAGGATTTTGGGACTTACGGTAGCGTGATCAAATCCTGCGAATGTACGTTGTTAGATATCGCATTGGTGGATAGAGTTCTAGCTTGGTTAGACAGATCTGGAGAAGTTATTTTCTCAAACCAACCAGATCGTAAATATCAAGCTAGTATAATGAATCAAATACCATTCAGTCGTATAATACGTCAATGGTATAAATTTGTAGTGGTCTTTGATTGTCAACCGTTTGCAAAAATGCTTGATAATTCAAAGATCACTCTCATACCTCAAGAGACTATGTATGGTGACGGAACTATCTATGGACGTGGGACGCATGAGAGTGATCCCGTTATCAAAGTTTACGGTGACGGAACTATTTATCTTATGGTGAATGGCATTTTGATAACTCTCACGAACGTCTCAGAATATGTAACTATTGACAGTGATATAATGGATTGTTTTAAGGATAATGTTCTTAAAAATTCTGATATGAGTGGAGACTTTCCTAAACTTACTGTCGATACAAATACTATTAGTTGGATTGGGTCAGTTAGTAAAATTGAAATTATACCTAATTGGCGGTGGAAATAATGATTAACGTGTATGGTAGTAAATGCGCAGACTTTAATAATAACGGTTTGGTTGTATTGTCTGAAACTATTTCTGCACCATTAACCGAAGGTTTAAATGGTATGTACGAACTTGAATTAACCCATCCATTAGATGCGCGAGGTAAGTGGAAATATCTATTAGAGGATAACATCATAAAAGCTGATAGTCAATTATTTAGGATTTATCGCAAAGTAAAGACGTTGACTGATGTTAAAGTTAATGCTCGTCATATTTTCTACGATCTACTTGGAAATTTAATTGAAAGTTTAACTTTGACCGAAGCGTCCGGCGCATCAGCACTTACTTCAGTCTTAGGCGCAACTCAGTATACTCATAATTTTGAGGCCACTAGCGATGTTGCTGGAGTCAACACTAAAACGATTACTCGTATGAATCCGGTTGAGGCAATTCTAGGTTCTGAAGGGATTATAGCCACATGGGGTGGAGAACTCGTTATGGATAACTACTCAGTTAAGCTCTTAGAGGCCAGAGGGCTTGATAGAGGCGTCCTAATCGCTTATGGGAAGAATATAGAAGGTATAGAAGAAACACTCACCACAGAGGGCCTTTGTACGCGCCTGATGCCAATTGGTAATAATGAACTGCTACTACCTGAGAAGTACGTCGACAGTCCATATATTGACAACTATCCAAATCCAGTTATTAAAACTCTGGATTTTAGCGACATTGGCGTTGACGAAAGTCTGTTGATTACTGAAGAGATGGCGATTGCACAATTGAGACTCGCAGCAACCAACTTTTTGATCGATTCTAAGATCGATATACCAACGTTCAATTACAAGATAGACTTGGTTGAGTTATCTAAGACCGAGGAATACAAGAATTATGCGATATTAGAAACCGTCGAACTCGGAGATCTAGTCACCATAAAACATTCAAGAATGAACATTAATCTCAACGCAAAAGTCATAAAAACAGTAAAGAACTGCTTGACGAATCGAATTGAAAAGATTGAATTAGGAAATTTTAAATCTAATATAGCCAAAAGCGTAGCCGATGTTATACAAGTTGTAAAACAGGATCTGATTAAAGCATCAAATTATCTGGACCTTCAAATTCAGGAGTTAGATACCGAATTGTCCGAATTGATTACTGATGTAGATAAATTCTCATCTGATGGCTGGATTACATTAACCGAGGCTAGAGCGTTGAAACTTGATTTGGAGCAACTTACAGCTGAGTCGGAAGATATCATTCGTATCGCTGGAACTCTAGAAATTATCACAGAAAAAGAGGCTTATTCAAGCGCGTTGACGGCTCTCGACACGGAATTGAGAAGCAAGTGGATTGACCAGATTAAATATCCGATACCGGTCCTAGCAGGGGATATGGTCGCGATTAGTACGCTGTTCAAGAACGTCCAAAATACCAAGTCGCTACTCAATGATGCAATCAGTAAAAATCGACAAGATGACGGAAAGAGATATGTGGAGAACCAAGTAGCCGAGTTAAATACCGCGTTAAGCGCGTTTCAAACTCAGGCCAATATCTATATTGAAAATGGAGAGATTCAGCAACCAGAATCGGTTACTTTAAATACGTTATTCGTAGCCGTCGAAACAGAGTCGAACGATATAATTACGATTGCTGATGGATTGAAATTATTACTCGATGATCCTAGTGCTGATTTAACCAGTCTAACGACGACGGAAAGCACTTTCAAAAGTTCCATGACAGACGCGTTATCGGCGATGAACGATTGGATAGGCCAACCAAATTATCCTATCACCATTTCTGTATATAAGGGTAAAACCCTAAATAGTAAACTTAAACGCGTTGAAACAACCAAAACCGCTTTGAATGATGTTATGACCCGTATAAAAATTGACAACCTATTAACTTATACGGACGAACAAGCCTTCGAGTTAGGTATCGCCATAATAAGCATGCAAACGGATATAACAATGTTCGCTAAAAACGGGTTTATTGATTATTCAGAATCAGTTTCACTTAAGGCCTCTTTTGATAACATACTCGTGGAAAGTGATCATGTAATTGCTATTGCTGAGGATATGGCGGTTACGCCTGAACTGGTGACTAAATATCGTGATTCACTAACGGGTACAACAGGATTACAAGTGGAATTAAACAAGTGGGTCGATTTATCGTTAGATAGTTATCCTAAAAAAATGAAGACAATAGATAAAAAGGCTTTGCTTGATAAATTTGCATTGGTAATGAGTACAAAATTGACTTTGGAAAACGCCATCACCATCAAAACCCCAGAATTTACAATAGATGGAGAATTATCTATTAGAGGAACTGGCGCGAAGAGTGGACAGCGTTATTTAAAGCTCAACAAAAAGAAAATCGAAGCCTGTAGTATATCCGGTAGAGGGTTAATGTTAACGGTTCTTAGTCGGGAAACTTTAGATGTCGTTTTTGCTCAATTGTACGACACATTTTTGGATGACACGACAAGAAACGCGTTAGCCACAAATCTGAATTCGTGGGATGATACTGTTATCGTAGTGCTTACTTCTAACGATTCAATTGGATGGAATCCTACATTGTTAGACGCAGTTGTGAGATGCGGCGGATCTGGAGTAGATACAGGGATTGGTGAATATCCGTACGCATTTATCGGTATACCTGGATTATTCCAAGGATGTGCTTTGGAGGTACTTCATGGTAGTACTACAACGGATTCGTATGCCGACATATTTACAAAAATAACGGATGGGGTTCCTCAGGGTATAGCTATGGGTAGTTCTCTACTTGCGGCGAAAGCCCAACTCGCTGCTGAAAATGCCCAAATAGCGGCCGAGGAAGCCATGTTTGATTTGGATGAGATGGCGGACGATAATAAAATAACTAAGAACGAAAAAGTAAAGACCTTAAAACCTATATGGGACGCCATAGTCTTGGATTATCAAAGTCTGATTAACCAAGCTGGACTATATGGCGTAAACGCTGGTACATATACGTCTGCGTATAACGCTTTAAACGATTATTTAAATGTCACAGTTCTGGTTGGTAACACGCTTCCAATTTTGAGTACCACATCGACCTCCCTTGTTTCTAGGGTCGAATTCGATACAAAATTTATAACTTACTATGCCCAGCGTGGGATACTATGGCAACTTATTGTATCAGCATCAAAAACCTATGCCGACACTAAAGCTTCGTACTTTCACATTAAATATTCGGATAGTAGTAGTGGAACACCTTTCACAGTCAATAATGGTGAGGCCTCTGGTATATACATGGGGACGTACGTAGACAACATATTAGATGATTCGGACGACTATACAAAATATACATGGGTTAAAGTCGTCGGCGATCAAGGAATACCTGGAGTAAGTGGGTATACTTGGATTAAATATGCGGACGATTCTGCTGGTACTAATATGAGTGATAATCCTACCGGAAAAAGATATGTAGGTATTGCGGTTAATAAGTTGGTCATTACTGAGAGTTCGACTCCATCCGACTATGCTTGGAGCTTAATTAAAGGTGATGACGGTCAGACGACGTATCTACACATAGCGTATGCCGAAGACACTTCTGGCACTGGATTCAACTATACAAGTGGTAAATACATCGGCACCTATACGGACTTTAGTTCTTCTCAGAGTTCGAACTATATTCATTACTCTTGGAAAATATTCCAGGGAACAGATGGAGTTCCAGGAGAAGACGGTTCGGTGGTTAAAGAAGTTTACACTGCTTTATATTATCCAGACCATAAATCATATGTATCGACGGCGTCTGACGAGTATAAAGCGTTAACCATGGGTCAATCTACTATGACGTTATTCTCAGCTCTTACTACAGCGTCTCTTCTGCACACTATGAGTGCTGAATCGGAATTGGGTTGGATGGCCCTTGAAGTAACTTGGAAAGTTTCAAGTGGTGGAAAGGGCGAGATCGACATATTTGGTTCTAACGGTCTACCATATGTCTACATGGAACCTTATGACCAATCTCTACCACATATGACAACTCAATCGACAGAGTTCATAAAGCAAAGAACGGTTATAGACTTCGTTATATTTCCAGGGCAGGACATATATGTGGCGGTTAAAGCTACTATAGGGACTTGCTATATCAGTAGAGTTGACTTAGTGATTAAGCCTTGGTAGGGGGACGTAGGAATGTATTTGTTTTACGATGAATATGGAAAGTTTATCTATTCCTGTGAGGCCCCTTATCCAATAGCGGGTCTAGTTAAGCGTGGAAAATTGACCGGCTTATATCTCGACGACGTCGTCGATAAACATATCATAGAAAATTATCCCAATTACACGTTTGTGGATGGAGATCCGATCTATACGCCAATTCCAGATTCGGTTAATCTTCCGCATGTTCAACAATCTAAAATTGAAGAAATTAATATCGCTTGCAACCTCGATATTCTTAACGGGTTTACTTCTGCCTGTACGGGCGTTGAGCATTCTTACAAGTTCAATGAAGAATGGCAGACAAACTTCAATCGAGAAATGAACTCTTTACTCTTAAACCCAGCCGTATTGTCTTTGAATTGGACCACTAAGGATGCCGGGGTTATACTCCACACGAGAGAGCAGTTTATTATTCTTTATGCCGAGTCAAAATTGCATATCGATACAAAAATGGCTCGTTATTATGAAATGAGAAACCAAATCATGGCTGCACAAACTACCACGCAAGTCAAAGAATTTGCGTGGTAGTTTTTATTAAAAAATGGGAGGTGTCATTTTGGAAAATAGATACAAACTTACAATCGATTTAAAAAGTAAAATGCTTACTAATAACACTTTGTTTAAACAAGGTAATGCGGGTACGTCTGTTTTGGAGATAACTATAGTCGATGAAGGATTGCCTGTAAACATAACGGGTCAAACTGTACAATTCAATTTTTTACGTTCGGATAATGCGGTCGTATCCCAAGATAGCACAACAGGTGTAACTATTTTGGACGCATTAACCGGTAAGTTTGAATGTGTATTAAAAGCCGCCACGCTGGCTATAGATGGTAAAGTTGAAGCAGAAATAGTTTTTACCGATGGGGTTAACGTTTTATCCTCCACAACATTTGTCTTTTATGTAGATGCTAGTATCGGCTTGTTAAGCATCAAGTATATATCCAGTATTGTTAGTGCGTTGGCAGAGTGGCAGACCACTTTCACAACAAGTCAGAACGATAGAACTACGACCTTCAACGCCAGCGAAGCTTCTAGATCCTTGGTGTTTAACACCGCAGAAGAATTGAGAGAGATTAGCGAAGCTTCCAGAATAACGGCTGAGGACGGACGGGAAACGACTTTCGCCGTCAATGAAGCCGCCAGAGCCAACACTTTCTCGACCAGTCAGAACGATAGAACTACGACCTTCAACGCCAGCGAAGCATCAAGATCATCTGTGTTTAATACAGCAGAAGGATTGAGGGACGTATCTGAAGACTTGCGCGAAGAACGATTTGAAGTAATACAAACCGCCGTAGATAATGTAGCTAGCACATTAAGTCTTGGTAGGGATGCCATAATGACATCGACATATATTGGTGTCGGGAATGAGTCGTTTGTACCTATTAATTTACCGTCATATAATCCTGATTCCGACTATTTTGATGTTATTTATAATGGCGAGTTTTTAACCAAGGATATGGAGTATGCTGAGAATGAAAACGGTTTAGGTGTTGATTTGTTAGGTTGGACGCTTGATCTCGACGATATTGTTGTTTTTAGAGTACATAAAGCCATCGTCGACTCTACCTCTGGAGCGATTGCTGGATCGCAAATACAAGCCGGTGGCGTCACTGACGTTGAATTATCCAACGTTAGCGGTAACATTAAAGAACGGTTTGAGACGTATAAGGCTGAAACTACGAACGAATATGTAATAAACTTTGATAAATTACCTGCCCCATATACAAGACCACAATTAACATCATATAGTTTTAATCCTGATGGATCATATACATTAGTAGGTGTTGTCTATGATTGTGCAACAATCTTGAATCAACTGTTAACTAATTCTCCACCTGGAACTATTGTTAAATTCCCAACAACGGGCGATTTGCGTTTTTATGCTTTTGCAGATACGGTCACGGTGACAAAGGATAATATTTCATTCGTTGCAGAAGCAAATGGGCACTATAACGCTAAGTTGATATTTACTAAGCCCAATTCAATATTTATAGACGTTCAAGGTAGTGAGTTTAGATCTAAGTATCTGTATTTTACTAGTTCTGACGGTAAAAATTATGGCGAAAGTTCAACACAAACAGCTATTCGTTTAAAACGCCCTAGTGCTATAGCTGATTTAGATTCATGGATTGAAGGTAATTTCTTTATGAAGTTTAACAAGGCTATTGATTATTATGGCCGAAATATGAAAATGAGAAATAATACCTTCTCGAGTTGTGCCTTTAGTATCGTCATTAACAATGTGTTGGATGGCACTTGGGCAGAATGTCGAGGTCACGAAATCCACGATAACAGATTTCACTCAAACGGTGGGTTTGGCGCCGGGGTCACTGACTCTTGTGCAATACTTAATAACTCTCTAGAATCCATAGGCATCGATATATCTGATAACCATATGGACGATTCAAGGAAATTCTATTATGGTTCTCTAAACTCAGGAAAAATAAATGACAACTATATGCAACATACTGCAAATACAGTAATTGAGATTTTAGCTTATGGTACAACATCTGGAACTGGCGAAGCCTCTGTTTGTAACAATACTATTATCGGTCGTTGGTGGTCTGATTTATCTGATAAACCGAATGTCGGAGGGCATGGTATTGTTTGTAATTCATCAAGGGTGGCAATCAATAATAATACACTAGGTAATATCTTTGGGCATGGAATACTCATTAATGGTTTGTATAACCAAGTCAAAAATAATACCATTATTGATTGTGATATGTATACCGGTAGCACTTATGATGGAATTCATGTCAACGATGGAAAGACTGGCAATAGCGTAAAAAATAATACTATAATTGGTCAAACGATGGGCCATACGCAACGGCCGCGTTATGGTATTTATTGTATAGACATGATACTCAATAATGTGAATAGCAACGATATAACATTATGTGACACCCCCTATAATACTGATCACTTTAGTAATGTGGGTGATATTAGGGTGAGGGGTGGTTTAAAGCTCGAAACTCTTCCGTATGACAATTGGGATGCCACAAATGATCGTATTAGTTTTTACAAGAGAAATGGTGCATTAGTAAAGACGGAAATAGCGGCACTAAAAATAAAAGGAAGCAGCCTAGCGGGAGGGGGTGAAAAAAGCGGTTTTGTAATGCAGGTTATGGCGAATGGAGTCCCACATGATGGGTTGCGGTTGACTTGGGATCAAAAATTTATCTTTGATGCAAAAGCAGCCTCAGTCTTAGCGGATATGGGAGCAAGTCAAGCGGCATTTTGGATTGATCAAGCAACTAATAATTTAAAGGTTGTTGCCTTATATTCGGATGGGGCAACCATAAAGACGGGTACTGTTTGTGCATTAACTTAATGCGTAGTTGACGCATTATACGAAATAAAAGGAGGTTAATCAATGGGAAAACCAAAAATTAAAATCTTACAGGAATTAGTTGATGTTCATACGTCGGAGTTGGCAGATAATCCGACAAAGGTAGAAGCTCATTATATACTAGGATTAACCGATACAGGTACCGCACTAGGGGCAATTAACGCTTGTCCTATCGGTGGAACTGTACAGTTTAAATCTGGAAAGAGATACACTTTAGGGTCGTTGGGTACAATAGCAAAGCAAATCACGATTGATTTTAACGGGGCAGAGATTAGTCTTGATGGAACAGGAGATTTTATTGTCTATCAACCTGCAAATTCAAGTGATAGGGCAGAATTTAAACCACCAAAGATAATTAATGCGAAATTTGTATCCCTTGTTGGGTCTTCTAATTTCGATACAATAATTAAGATTGGAAATATTACCGTAAAGGATGCTATAAATACATTGGTGGAAGATTGTAAATTCTATCATGTTACTGCAAACCATAGCCTTATTAGGAATGTTAGTGGTTATGGAACAATGGGGGATAGAATTACAGTCTATGATTGTGTTGCTCCTTATGGTCTTTACTTTAATCAATACAGTGGGGCTGCTTATGACGGTAATTACTCCTACAATAATGTTATCCGAGATTTAGACATAACTATTTTTAGTGGGATCGGTATTGCTATTGAGGGTGGAGCTATATCATTCGAGGGTAAGTGTGTAATCGAAAGTTGCGTTGGTGGTGGTATGAAATGGTTAGGTACTGGAACTCTGTTTGCCTTACTAGCCATCGGCGTATATTTCGAGGCTAATCAAAACTTTGATGTGTATCTTTATAATAGCGATAGGTCAAAATATACGGCTGCGGTAGTAACCTTTAAAAATTGCAGACATTTTGGGAACACAACTGATAAAAAAATCATTGTGGGTGATGCTGTAAATTTGAAATGCGAGGATAATTTTTGGCAAACAGGAGGGATCTATCCAGATGTTGCTGGATTTTCAAATTCTTACTATATAGGAATAAATAATGCCTGTTTTTCAGCCCAAAACGGTAAGACGGGGTATTCAAATAGATCGGAATTACACGATACTATCTATACTATACCGCATTCCATTCATGGGTTAAAGTATGTTGACGGGTACACTGTTAATTCGGATATTATAAACGTAAGAGGATCTAAAATTAGGTCGTATAAACAAGATGTTGATGCAATACCTGCAGGAAATTATGAAGTTGGAGACACCATCTATAATAAAAACGCTAACACTGGATTAAAGGATATAGGACTACAGTGTATTGTAAGAGGGACTCAGAATACAATTTCATCCGTAACTGGAACGGGGGTAATCGGAGAAAATACCATAATTTTAAATAATATACCTATACAATTAACAGCAGAATGTATCATTGTCGTAAACGGTGTTACTGGTAATTATAAGGTTGTCGCTATTGATGTAACGACCAAGGCACTTACTCTGGACGCTAATTTAGCAAGTAATTGTACTAATGCTTCTGTATCTTTATTATTGCCAGAATTTCTAAGTTTAGGGACACCTAGCTATAAGAAATCGTATTCCGTTTCGAGTGCTGGTATACAGCAATCGAATGTACCTCAAGGGAAATATGGGTTATTAAATGTTGCAAATGTGTCTGACGGGACTATGGCAATATTTGTGGTTAGTGCATCGACAGCAAATGGAGGTAAGTTCGTTACTATGCTAAGTAATCCAAATATTCAATTCAGTGATGTTAAAGATAATTCGAGTACGATTAATATTTATGTAGAGAGTGGTTATATCCAAGTACAGAACAATTTAGCAACAGCTAAAACAATTCGGTATCACTTAGGATTGGGACTCTAAGACGTAACAGACATTAACTGTTCATTAGATGATGAATAAAAAACCGCCAATTATTATGGCGGTTTTTGTTTATCATTTTAACTTTAATAAATCATCTATCCCAACATTTAGGTATTCACAAAGCTTAACAAGTAGAGATTTTGGATAGTGTTTCATATCGTCATTATGCATTTGTCGTATTGTAGAAAAACGGTAATCAATATCACGGGCTACCTGACGAATACTTAAATTTCTTTCTTCCAACAACCCTTTTAAATTACTATGTAAGTTCATATAAACTCCCCCTCAAACTAATTATACAATGATACTAAAAAAGTTTCAATGGTCTATTGAAACTAATTTAGTTCCATGCTATACTGAGACTATAATAGTATCAGAAAAGAGAGGGAGAGGATAAGAATGGATGATTTATTAGAAGAGTTGGTAAATGGTATTGGAGAAGTTTGTGAAGAGGTAGACAAATCCATAATAAGGGAAAAGTTTAAAGATATCCTAAAATCATATATTGTAAAACCAAATGATTTTACAAATGGAGAGTCAGATATTAATCAAAAAATAAATATCTTTATTTCAGGAAAAAGACTTGAAGGATTAAGCGAACTCACATTATCAGGATATGAAATTGAATTGAAGTTATTTGGTAAACACATAGATAAATTAGTAGAAAATATTACAACAAATGACATTAGGATGTATTTAGGAAAATTCAATAAACTTAAAACTAGTTCAATGTCTAAGAAAATTTCAATACTTAAAAGTTTTTTTAGTTGGTTGAGAAACGAAGAGATAATTGATAAAGACAATGCTTATAAAATAAAAACACCTAAAAAAGAGAAACGATTACCAAAAGCATTAACAATTGATGAGTTGGAAATGATTAGGGAAGCTTGCGTAAGTTCGAGAGAAAGAGCATTGATCGAAGTTTTGTATGCTACAGGATGTAGATTGTCAGAAGTGCAAAAAATGAATAGGGAAGATATTGATCTTCAGGCTATGTCTACAACTGTAATTGGAAAAGGAAATAAAGAAAGACATGTTTATTTTAGTTTTAAAGCACTATATCATTTAAAAAAATATTTACTACAAAGATTAGATAGTGATCCTGCTTTATTCGTTTCAGAAAGAAAACCAAATGGAAGATTATCATGTAGAGGAATTGAAAGAGAAATTAAGGTTATAGCAGGACGATCAGAAGTTAAGAAAAATGTACATCCTCACATATTGAGACACACATTCGCCACATTGCTTATCAACAATGGAGCTTCATTAGTGGCCGTGCAAGAACTTTTAGGGCATGAAGATCCTTCTACAACTTTGATTTACGCTCGAATGACAGAAGAAAAGACAAAACAATCACATAAACAATATTTGGTTCAATAATCACCTTATAATTAGGAGTTGATATTATGCCAATTAGTATTCTAAATGCAGGTCATGGAGATTCAGATAGTGGTGCTGTAGCAAATGGACTAATAGAGCGAGATATAAATATGATTGTCGCTAAAATTGCTAAAGAATTAATGGAGTTTAATGGAATAACTGTTCCCCCAATTATTAGTGGGTCAGACCTTAACGAAGTGATTAGACAGGTAAATCTAATTAAAAATGCAAATCTCTGTCACAGTATACACCATAATGCAGGAGGTGGAGATGGAAGTGAGACAATTCATTCTGTTTTTTATGGAAAAGGAACAGAATTTGCAAAAATAATGCAAGAAGAGTTTGATAAACTAGGTCAAAATAGACATGGTTCAGGAGATTTAACAAAATTAAGTTCTGATGGCATTCACGATTATTATGGATTTATTCGTAATACTAACCCTCCTGCAATTATTTCTGAATTTGCATTTATTGATAGTTCTGATTATAAGATTATAGATACTTATGAAGAACAATATGCTGAAGGTGAAGCAATTGCAAAAGCTCATTGTAGATTCTATGGAATAAATTTTAAGAGTCCTAAAACACAATCTAAAATTCAAGAAGTGGTAGATAAGGATGTATATTTATCTGTTCGTGTTCTTAATTCAAAAGCAGATGCATTAGCAAAACAGATCATTGTTATGGGATATGCAACTAAGAGATTAGAACTTGCTTAATTATATTTAAACATAAAAATAGAGAGTATGCACATTCCTCTGCTTACTCTCTCTAAGCCATTCTTAACTGACAAGATTGACTTAGTAACAACATTATACATAATTTAAGGGAGGATGTCAAATTTGAAAGAGGTGTCAATTGTGGCAATAGAGCCTGAAATAAAAGAGATTTTAGACGACCATGGTAAATCTATAGTAAATTTACAAATTGATAATGCCTCTATTAAGGAGCAGTTAAATTCAATTAAAACTGAAATGACTGGTGTAAAAGAAGTTGTCACAGACTTTAAAAATAATTATCTACAATCTAGTAATTCGATGATGGGAACTTTAAGCACACTATTACAAAATAGTTCAAATAATAATACAGAAATAATTAAAACTTCTTCAAACAATAAAAAAGATATTGCTATCAAAATATTAGCAGTTATTGGAGTTATAGCTTCAGCTTATTTTACTTACAAGGGGATAAAAGGTTAATAAGGAGTTATTTAAAATGAATGAGTTAAATCAATTTATAACTTGGTCAATGCTTTCTAATTACGGAATGTTTGTAGGAATTGTTTTTATGATCGTTCAAGTAATTAAAGAATTACCTAAGTTGGTTAATATACCAACAAGAATAATAAGTATTTTAGTTTCTTTTATTCTTCAAATATTAATTAATATTCAAGGATCTACTTTTAAGGTATTTGATATTGTCTTATATTTGATATCAGCAGTAGTAATTTCCTTGACAGCTAATGGCGTACATGATGCAACAATTAAAATAAAAACGGAAACAGAATAAAAAATAATATTTTCAACGTAGAGGAGCGTGGATATGTTTGATGATTATACAGTTTATATTTTAGGGAATAATCCAGAAAACTCTTGGCAAAAAACTATTGTCGCAGATGTTCAGAGCTATAGCGAAACAATTTTAATTGGTGAGTATAAATTCAACATAAATAAAAGGTTTTTCACAGATTATATAGAGCCATTACTCAATATTGAATCTTATGTTGAGATAGAAAGTAAAATATTTAAGATATTAAATATAATAGAATATTCTGATTATCAAGAGGTATGGATTTATCTCTTAGACATCCAGAGGTGATCTAAATTGAAATTACTAGTTAATAATATGATAGATTTTCTTTTATACGAAAAAGGAGAAGATTTTTTACTAAACGGTATTTTACAAAGAGGTCTATTTGCAGAAGTTACTAAAAAAATACTCTATTACAATGATATTTTTTTAACATCTACTATTTCTTTTGAAACAGGTAGTGTAATCCAATATCAATCACATACTTGGTTAGTTATAAGCGAAATTCAGATTAACAATAATGATAAAGATGTAAGTGTATATAAGGCCAGAATAAGAAAATGTAATAATCATATCATAACTAATGTTAGTCAAATTTTGTATGATATTCCTTGCATTGTGACGGATAAGGTCACTTTAAATATTGATTCTTCTACTTATATTTCAACATTAGATAATCAAATCTATATATTGGTTGCTAATGATATTATTAATAGCAATATAAAAATAAATGACATATATCGTATAGGAAATCTGAATTATTCAGTGACAAATATTGATGATATTAGTAAGCCAGGACTACTTTCTATTAAATTGGAATTTACTGTTGAAGAACAAATATTTCCATTATATTCTATAGAAATATTGAACGGTGTGAGTTTGACAACTAATACGGAAACTCCAATTCAAATTAATGTGATTCAAAAAAATCATGACGTTCAACTTACTGAGCCATTACCTATGGTCTATTATTCAAGTGATGAAACCATAGCCACAATTGATGCCCTTGGATATGTAATTCCAGTGAACGTTGGGAGTTGTATCATTTCAGTAGCTTTAGAACACGATGCATCTATTAACGATTCTATTTCTCTGACTGTTGATGAAGTGCCTGTATTAGATAATTTCACTTATACGTTAACTGCAAGTTATCCACCGATAACTGAGGTGAAGTCAGGACAGACCAATAAATATACTGCTCATAAATTTAATAATGGGGTGGAAATTGCAGGTCTGTTTGATTGGTCTGTGGTTCCAGGGACTACTGCACCAACCGCCTATACCTTTGCGGTTCTATCAGATACGCAATCTACAATAAAATGTAATTCTTACACCTACTACATTGATTTGTTTGCTACGGATAGAAATATTCCGGAAAATAGTATTTCAGTTCATATTAAACTTAGATCAATTTTTTAGAATTATTATAAGCAAAGCTAGAGTATCACTTTTCAGTAACTCAAATTTTTAATGTGAACTATTTAATTAATTGAGATTGGTAAATATCACAAGTAAAACTTTTCGTATTTGTCCTTTCTCTCCTGTCTTGATTCCCTTTTTGCAACTTGTCCTATATTTTTACTCTCTAATACTTTGTTTAATAGAGGTTTAGGTGTTGTCCTCATTTCTGTCTGTTCTTGTTCTCTTTTCCTTTTGAGACTTTCAGCATAACTAGAGAAAATCACTGTTCCAACCTTTTTAAAGAATGATTTTAATTTTTCCATGAATAATTTGAAATCAATTTTATAATGGGCCGTAGGATTTCCGTTAAATTTTTTAACCTTATATTCTAGTACGCCCATACTATAGAAGAAGTGACGAGCTTTTTCTACAGCATAGCGTGATAATTTTGCATCTTTCCAATCATTAAATGTAATTGGTATGAACTCATCTTCTCTACCTTCTGCTAAAAATAGAAGCTGAGACATAAACCTTGCATTATCAAATGAGTCGTTCGAGAAGGGCATTAAATCGCTTGCTACAGCCAATATTGTACCACGACCCATATCTTTTAGAAAATCGAAGACTTGCTGTTGAATTTTTTGCATAATAAAAACCCTCTTTCCAATGTTTGCATAGCAAAAAACACTAGACAGAGAGATAATTTTTTGATAAAATGAAATCAAGTAAATTCTCTCTTCTAGGGGTGGCCCTTGTAAGTGGTAGTTTTGCCGACAAACACTTACAAGGGTTTTTACTATGTAATTCTTCATACATTATACGATATATCGACACAAAAATATATAAGCCCTACAGATTAATTTAAAATCTGTAGGGCTTATATATTTTTTAACTATCCATTGAAAAATATTCTTGTTTCAATGTGTAATCCAGATTCATCAGCACATCTCTTGCATACTAAATTATTATCATCCCTAACATAATATACTAGTTGAATATTCTCATGGGCCTTACCACAAACTTGACAATGAGTTGAATAAATCCTCTTAATAGTAATATCATCTTCATTAATAATCATAGTTCATTCTCCTTTTTCTTAAATATTTTCGCCCACCATGGTCGATTATTAAGTTGTTGTTGACTCTGTATCATTCTGATGTTCTTCATAAGTATTTCATCACGATTTTCTGCTTCAATAGTCAATTTTTTAACCATATTTTTCAGACTAGATACCTCTTCTAATAACTCCTTAATATCTTCTGATGGATCATATTGAATTGTTGTAGGATTGGTATTATCCTCTTGAGTAACTATGTTAGAAATTTGAACTCCATACTTATCTTCTAATGATTCTAATATATGTTCATAAATTTTACCTTCAGAATACATTTTGTAGATATGGTTTAAAATTTCTACACAACTTTCATCATAACGTCTATTTCTACCTTCATGCTTATAGTTAAAAAAGTCAATAAATTTATCTCTATAGAAAGTTGCTGTAGCAGGAACATTTACATTTGATTTTGTAACAACTTCTTTCCAAGTTAATTTCATTCATTGACCTTCTTCCTATGTTGAGATGTTGTTGACTTGTCCTTATTATACCATAATTGTGTTGAAATATGCAAATGTGGTGGTGGCAGAAGTTACCACCACCAAAAATATTTACCATAATCCTTTTAAATGTATTATAGAATCCTCCATTTGAACTACAGAAAATGTCCTCCTTTCCGCATTTGCATCCTGTGAAGCAATATTCAACGACTTATTCCATCTTCTAACCTCTTCCTTCCTCTCCTTTTTCATTTGCTCATACAAAGGTTTCATTGCCATATTTAGTAAACTATAAGTAACTTTGGTTGTAACTTTACTTAACTTACTCAATATTATCATCTCCTCATAATAATTGAATAAATATCACTTTTAATTGAACTAATAGGAACAACAAAGAAATCTAGTTCACTTTTAATTGTAATTTTTGTTTCAGTAACAATTAAGATTGCAGGGAATAATATCCTGTCCTTTTCTTTAATTGCCCATTCTTCATTACTCCATCCCATTTGGGCTACAGTTTCATAATTTTTGTTCTTCACAAATCGATGATCTGCATATCTCTCTACCTCTAGAAAAATTACATGCCTACGTTTTGACATTAAATCATAAATATCTATCATAGCATCAGCTCTAAGTTTATCCATGATAGGATATTCCCAATAAAAATTAATTTTATAAAAACTCTTTTTTTGGGACATAATAGAAGTATAGACTTCATTCACAAGCAAAACATGATCAATATTTAAAGGTTTTTTACCATAATAGTATATCGCAGGTTCATGAGGGCTTCTAATAATTTTGTTTAATTTTCCTGATTCAGTTATTTTCTTTAATCTCAATTGACATTTTCTAGTAGAATCTTTTTGATTAAAGAAAAGTTTTTCAATCTGATTTCTGTTGAATGCCTTTCCTTGGGAAACTAGTCTCACAATCTTTTCATCTCTAGCCATTCCATATTGTACCATATTCATATTCAATGATCACTCCATTCAATCAACCATTTAATTAACCATTCCTTTGACTCATACCATTGATTGTCCCATGCCTATTTCATAGGGTTTTATCCTGTTTTATCTTCCGCAACCTACCCTACTTTTCTTCATTTTTACCCACTATATAAAGTGTATTTGATTTTTTGGTTGAAAGGACTATGTGTACATCTTCCTTAACTATCTCATTGCCTATGGGGGTATAGGTGGGGTCTGGTGCTTTCTGATAGTCCTTCATGATATCCTTGACCATCTTATTGTCGATGAAAGGAACTTGTATCAAGACTTCATCTTTGAATTTGAATAATGCTCTACCCTCTACATCTTTATCGATGGACATAGCACTTTCATAGTCCTCTTTGTCTTCGCCAAGTAATACTCTAGCACTAGTAGGATTACACCTAAAAGCAACCACAGCACTAAAATTGTTCTTCATAGTACCTGAAACAGTTGAAGCAATTGGACGAAAAAGTGAAATTATAAAATGTATTCCAGCCCCTCTAGATTCACCTGTAACTTTTGTCATAAGTTCTCTAGTTTCCCTAAACTCTTTTCCCTCAATTTTAGACATTTCATCTATATAAATTACAATTCTTGGAAGTCTTTTATCAGGAAAAGTTTCATTAAAAGCTTCTAAATCATCACATTTATATTTTCGGAACAAAGTATACCTTTTACCTATTTCAATTGAAGCATCAGATAATAAATTAAAAATATCTTCTGGTTTTGATATAGTTCTATCGACAAGTAAAGGATTTTCACCAATCATTGAAGTACCATTGCCATGTTTGAGGTCGCACAGCCACAATCTGCATTCATCTCTTGAATATCTCAAATGAAGACAAACCATAATTAATCGACCAAGAATGCTCTTGCCGGAACCTGTACTTCCTCCGATCATCAAATGAGGCGAATTAGATGAAGCTAAATCTAATTGCTCAAGTCCACGCCTTGACCATCCAATAGGAATCCAGAGTCCTTTCTTTAGATTTTTACCTTCAGGAGCAATTTCTGCTTCATTGCTGTACTTAATTAGATCCAATAATTTTCCACTAAGCACTTTTAAACTAAAATGTGCTTTTTTCTCATTTTCTAAAATTTTTACCAATATTTCAGACTTCAAATCAAATTCAATAACCCGAACACTTTGACTAAGTTTTTCAAAACTTAATCCTGTTGGAATCCTGTACTTATATAACATATTGTGGCCTTGCTTAATTTTACATGTTAGTTTTGGATATTCCTTGGTTGTATGCTCCTTTCCTCGTTCCAAAGTTTCCACACACATATTTGTTCTTTTCCATATAAGCATGATTCTTTTTGCATCATCTCTAATTTTGTTAGACCATAGATTTCTGATTAAAAATCTTCCTGTCATGACAATAAAATGTGATGTAAATCCAATAATATCTGCATTAGTTGATTTTGAAGTCATAACCATTCACCTAACCCTTCATTCGTCTTTAGTTCCATATTTGATAATATGAGGGGAATGTATGTTCATATGTTTGCCATATATTGTAAATAAAAGAAAATAAAAAAAAAACACCCTCCTATTTTGGAAAGGTGTTTTTCATTTTGTGCAAACTATGTATTTATGAATATTCTCTTCAATAATTTTTGCTACAATTGCACTTCGACTCATTAATTCTGATAGAGCAATACTTTCTAATTTTTTTATTGTGTCATTTTTCAAAATTACAGTTATCCCTGTTTTACCTTTTCTTAGGGCCATTGCTTTTCCTCCCCAAAAAATATTTATGAGATTATTATATGCAAATAAAAATTAAAAGTCAAATGTTTTTTATTGGAAAGTTATTAAAAAGTTATTGACTTTTAGGTTGGAAAGAATTACAATGTATATAGGTATAAAAACAGATTTTGAGAGGAGGGTTTAATTTACCGACTAAAACACAAATAAGACAGTTTTGGCGAACCGTCTTTGTGTTTGTTGGTTATTCAATTTTATTTACGGCCTCACTGAATTTGGCGATTCAGGTAAGCTGTTCAAGATGTGGGAATTTGCTTTAATCAACCTCTGTAAGTTGATTGTAACATAGCAAATATACCATGTCAAGCATCCTATTGTCTTTTTTGCCAAAAACCTAAAAAATTAACAAAGCAAAGAAAGAGGGTATATTGACATGACTAAAACAAATGAAAATGTATTTGTATTTGTATTAAAGGATCAAGATGATAATTATATTGGTGTAAATTCAATTGGATATTATCCTGAAACAAAAAAAGTTATCTATTCCTACTCAAAAACTTTGGTTAATGGATTTTATTCATATTCAGATTTTAGTGACGCTCAAGTCCAACTAGACAAACTGAATTCAGCCAACTCAAGGTTCAAACTGCCAAAAACTTTCCATATTCAAGAGATTGATATGAAGGAAATATCTTTAGTTGAAAGTAAAATTGGTATTATTAAGACTTGCCCATTTGTCCATGAAGAAATTGATTTTGATGATAATCAAAGGTGGATTTGGGTTATTAAAAATCAAGATGGTAATTTTGCTCATGCAAACAGTGTAAAAATGTGGGATAAAAAGACTGCATTATATATTACCTATAAAGATTTTTCTCAAGAATGTCGTGGATATGTTGATCAAGATAGTGCAAAAAAGGCTATGAGTAAATTATATTCAAAAATCAAAAAAATTGGACTAAGTGAATCTTTTACTATGGAATATGTGAATATGGATGAATTGATTAAAGATGATATATCAACTGACAACATGATTATTGTTGAAAAGTTGGTGGCATAAATGAAAAAATTAGCAAAAGTATATCAGTTTCCTATCTATGATAGAAATGGAAATTATTATGAAGCTTATATTAATTGGCAGTACGATGAATTTTATAATGAAGAAGCTGAAAACCTCAGATTAAATCCAAATTATTATCAAGAGAATCCAGAGGGTTATCCAGTATTTGAGGAAGATTATCCTGAATTTATTCTACAAGAATATCAATTCAAAAATGAGTTAACTAAATCATTGTCATAAAATGGGAATTGATAGAGAAGAACCAATTATGATTCTTCTCTATCAATTCAACTATTTTTAATTTTATATATTTGAAAATAAATATTAAAATAAATGTTGACATGATAATCGTAAAGTAGTATACTAATGGGGAGAGGTTTTCCTATATTATTTTTTATGTAATTTACTTTACTTTATTATTTTTATATGTTATACTTAGTGAGAGGGGTGATGCGATTGGAAGTTTTTAGTTGGGCCTACAAATGCAAAAATAAATAAATCAAATGAAAGATGAGGAGATTATATTATGACAAACGAAGTTAAATTTGAATATATCGGAAAGATTTTAAACAATACTGAGGTTATTGAAGACAAGACCAATCAACTAATAAATATCTACTTTAAAAACTTGAATAAAAAAGATATTGAGTGTTGGAGTTTTGAAAAGTCAGAAGTAGAAAAGATTTCTGGAAGAAATATTCTTGAAAAATCAAAAAGATTTTGGATTAATTTCTTTAATGTAAACAAAAATAAAAAAGAATCTTCTACTTTTCTTCAATTGTTTCCTCTAGATATGTGGAAGAACATAATCATACCAATAAAAAATGGTCAAGAATCTATTATTAAAATTGGAATGGTTAAATAGAAAATAAATTTTTTGAAAGAAGGAAAATATAAATGTTTGATAAATTTGATATGAGAAAATATGAGCAAAGAAAAGCAGTAGCAGAATCAGTAGTTAAGAAGGATTATTCAAAATACGGTTTCCACAATAATTATGGAATGTTAAAAGCTGAAGATTCAGAGGTCATTTTAATATTGCTCACGATTGCAAAATTGATAGAATGTGATATTGTAAAAAAACAAATTAAAGATGCAATTGTTGGCGATTATTTGAAGGATTGGGTTTTATTAGATTTATTAGTAGACAGTGACGAAACTTTTTATACAAAAGAAATAAAATCTAAAACTTTTAGAAATATTGCAATGATGCCTGAATTAGATGTAGAAGACGCTTTTATTAAAATTATGCAAACAATTAATTACTAAAATCACAAAACAAAAACTAAAATAAAATTAATCGAAAGAAGGATAAATAAATGCAAGTATTAAAAATTCTATCTAATTTCACAGTAGAAGATATTAAATTCTTAATCAGTTATTTTGATGAATTAGGGGCAATTGACAATAAGGAGCAAATCAGAAAGATCATAGACAGTGAACAAAGAATCCAAGGTATCACATATGGTCATTTTCATGCAACCTTGGAATCTTGTCACGATCCAAAAGGAAGAACTAAAGAAGATAAGATTGCTAAAAAATTGAAGAATAAATATATTAGGGAAAAGGATTTTTTTGAACTAGTAGTTGCAATTTGTCAAAAGAATCCAGAAGTAGAAGCATATATTAAAACTCCTTTTGGATGCTAAGTAAATATTTTCAATTAGGACAAGGGAAATTAAATCCCTTGTCCTATACTACACACTAAAATAAAAACGAAAGAAGGTAATTGTCATGAATGCGCTAACAGTGTCCAATGATATGTCAGATGGTGAAATAGTAAAAGCGTTGCGTTCTATCAACAGAATAGCTAAAAAACTTAGAGACACAAGGGATGTAAATTATCACAAAGGAAAGCATGGAGCATTAAATAATATATCAATTCAGGTCAGAAAACTATATGATCTAAAAGATAAAGTAATCAATAAATTAATTTCAGAAAATAAACTGACTGTTTTGGGATTACATAGACAAAATATAAATTATTTCATTGGGAAAACTCCAATTCCAACAACAAATTATTTGACTTATTTTGATTTCAGTGGATTTAAATTTCATAGACCATCAAATCCAGATGAAATTGCAAAATATAAAGTAATTGGTGAAATAGGTATTATTAAATACAATAGTTACATAGATAATTCTTATAATGAGAAAGAAGCAAAGAAAATATTATTTGCATTTACAAAATAAAATTAAAAGGAGCAGAAACAAATGAATATTAAAGAGACATTCATCAAAAATTTAGAATTTATTTCAAGACATGAGGAAGATTTTAAAATAGTTAGAGATAAAGTAGTTAATGTTTGTAAAAATCCAAAAATAGAAGAAGAATATTGTGATGGTATATGTCAAAAATGTATACATAATTCAAGAGAGAAAGTTGATTTATTAGTCATAGATTCATACGATGGCTCTGAGCATCATTATAGATTCAAAGGTAGCAAAAATAATATCAATAATGGTACAAATATTACAACTCAAAAAGCAATGTATAGGGAATTAAAATATTTTGATGATAATTTGATAGGACAAGAAGCAAAAGAAGATTTAGAATATTATGAAAAAATAAAGGAATTAAATGAATATGCGAATGAATTCTTCAAAAAAATATGCAAGGATTGTTTTATAAATCTAAATAGTTCAATATTGCCAATAAGATTTCATATGTTTGCGATTAATTTTAAAGATATTTTAAAAGAAGATCAATTGGGAGGACAATTTTTACAACAAGGAAATCAGAATGTTGTAGATATCTATCATTGTTACAATAGAAACATTGAAGAAATCCAATCAACTATTAGACATGAGATATTGCATTATTCACTTTCAATGAAAAATTATGATTGTGGTGATGAATCTGCTGTATTTTGGGCACTTTGCAAAATATATGATGCAGGAGCATATAAAGAAATGAATAACGAACAACAAAAGATTTATGATTTATTTTGGAAATATAAAAACGAAGAAAAACATGAACTTAATTTTATTGTTCGTTTGGCAGGAAGTTTGGATAAAGAAACAGTAGAATTAAGAAATAAATTAATTTAATCAATATTACATAAAGAATAGTTTGAAGGAATAAATTATTTCGTAATTTGTTGCGAAAGGAGTAAATATTATTAAAAAGAATAAACGATTAGTTATTAGAAAAACAAATAAATTATCCAATATGTCTCAAGATGATATTAAAGAGTTTAATGAAGTAACTAAAAAACTAGAGGACTAAGTAGAATTACTTATAATGATATTATCAAATAGTTTAATGCATATACAAAATTACAACAAAAGTAAAATCAATGCATATACAAAATTACAACAAAAATTCAATTATTAGACTTTTGACGTAAATTTGTATATGCTCTACATAACTTTTGAAGTAAATTTGTATATGCTCTGTCAAACTTTTGTTGTAAAAAGTGTACCCTAAAGTAGGTGTAATAAGAGTTAATTAATAAATAAGAGTTAAAGAATAAATAAGAGAGAAATATAATAAGAGATAGATAGGTTTGCTAAACGCAAAACCAATTTGTTTTCTCTAAAATTAATTTTCTTTTTTAATTCAAACAAAAACAAATGAAAGTAGGGATGATAATAAATGAGCAATAATTCAGAAGTAGAAGAAATAGAAAATGATATGGCAACTCCTGAAGATTATTATGTAAAATTACCTAATCCAATTTATGATGATTTAAGTATTAGTAATGAAGAGTTAACTATATTAACTTTATTGTATAGAAATTATCAGCAATATAAATCCATTGGAATTAGTTCGATTGATATTCTAGCAAAATTAATGTTTGTGGATGCTTCAAGAAATAGAAAAATAGTTGATACTATAAGAGAAGCAATTACAGGTTTAGTTGAAAAAGAATATATCCTTGAATTATATGATTTGCATTATGAATTAATTTCCACTGATGATTTAAGTAAAGACACTTTATTCTTTGTAAAATTAATTAAACCATTGGAAAATTATTATTTTAAAGTATTTGATAAACATTTAGATAAAATATTTGATTATGTTCAATCAACAAATATAGGTAAATTTAGTTTGATTAGATATTATATTGCTTGCTGTAGAGTTTCAAATAATCAAGCATGTTTTGGTTATTTATCACAAACAAAAGTTAAGGGATTAGTAAATAATTCAAAAACAATTCAGAGATATAATAAGATATTGCAAGATGATTTGCATTTGATTAGATATAATAATAGTTATTTGACCGAGGATAAACATTATTGTACTACATACATAGGACATTGGGATGATGAAGCAAACTTTAATAGACAGTTGGAAACAGAAATTAGTGGTAAAGGGTTAATATATACTGATAAAACTCAATCTAATGAAAGAAGGAGTGTTCAACAAAAGATAAACAATATTGAAAAGAATCCTAATGATTTTACTTTGGATGAATTGAGAGAATTATTAAAAGAAAAAGAAGCATTGGAATATAAGGAAACAGAACCAATTGTTGAAGGATTTACTAAAGGAATAGGACTTCAAAATAAAAAACCATTACCATTTCCAAAAGTTTATGAAGAGGATGAAAATCCATATGGGGATGATGATAGAACTGATGCAGAGCGTGAAAGTGATGATGCTTGGTGCAGAAAGAATGAAGAACAAATACCTGAAGAAGTTAGAATATATATGCAAGAACAAGATTACAATGATCGTAGAGATCATGATGATGAAATTAGAAAAATAATTACTCAAAAAAGAGTTGCCAGTATTAATGATTTTAACTTCTAAAACAAATAAAAACAAATTTGAAGGAGCGTGTATTAATAATGATTAATCAAATTCAATTATATTCTTTGAATGAAAAAGCGTTTTACACAAAAAAAGAAAATGAGATTAATGAAATATTATCTTATATAAACAGTCAAATGTATTTATTAAAAGAGTTTAAATTATATAATTTGTTAGGTAATAAAATTTATAAATTTGAAGATTTAAATGATTTTATTTCTCAAAAAGAAGAAAATACATTTATAAGAAAATATATTAAAGCAATGATGAAAAACAATAAAAGCATACTTGGTTCTAATGAATTCAAAAAACTTTTAAAAGAAGATGAACTATATCAATGTTATAATGAAGATAAAAAAACTTTAGAAAAAAGATTGGAAATTAAATTATCTTTAAAGGAATATTTGAAGAAACATAAAAAAATAAAAAATATTAAAAAATATAGTGGAAAAATTAAAGAGATTAAAGAAAAGAAAATTATTCCTAGAGTATTAGATTCTAAATTTTTAAAACCTTATAATCAAATAAGTTCATTTGAATCATCTTTTAGTAGAGATTTAAATATTGAAACTAATGAAACTACAGTAGATATATTTATTGTAAAAGTTCATCATTATTCTATAATGGATAATTTAATTAAAAATGGTTTTACCTTTTGGGGAGATAAATTTATTCCATTTACTGCAAGTGCGGGCCAAATCAGAGAAAAGAAAGTAATTTTTATTCGTGAACGTGAATATGAGAGATTTTCAAATACATTAATGTGTGGATTGAGTATAAAACAAATCAATGAATCTGAGTTAAAGGGATGTAATGTTAATAAATTTTTAAGTTATTTGGCATTAATTTTTTCTGCTACAGATAGATGGGAAAGTTTCGATATTAATAGAGCTATTGTTATTGAAGATTTCTCTACGAATGTTTATGGAGAAGTTGATTATATTGATAATAAAACTTTTGAAGTCACTCCAAGCTATATGCCAATTCCTATAGTTCATTCAGATGGATGTGGTATGATTTTATCTTCAGAATCAGACAAAAATTTTATGTTTAGAATGCCTTGGTTTAAGGGTTTATGTACGCCTTGCAATTTTATTTCTTATGCAAGAAAATTTAACAATAAAAATTTTAAAATAGTAGATATTTATGGTAAGGAATGGGATTTACTTCATGATGGAATATTATATATTTTCAGTCGTAGTCAGTTTAAAATGTGGAAGTATTACCCAAATACTTTAAATGAAGATGGTACTATTAAATATGGATGGGATACTTACAAAGATAATTTTATTAAATATGGTTGTCATGCTAGTAAATGCAATGAAGAAACTGATAAATTTAAAGATGCCAATTTTAATTACCAAATGGAACAGACGTTAACAAATATTTCAGATGATGAAATTGATGAGTTAATTAAACCAACTAAAGAATTATTAACGAAAGCATATACAGATAAAGATACAATGTTAGAAGTGTTAGGAGCAACAAATTCAAATCCAAATAAAAATTATTTACAGCAAGCATTGGAAATTTATTCACCACTTTTAAGAGATTATCATATAAAAGAAAAATTAGCAGATACAATCAATGCAAAAAGAAAAGATGCTAAGTTTGGAAAAATAAAAATTCCTGCAACAAATCTATTTTTAATTCCAGATATTTTTGCATGGATGCAATTTAGTATAAGTGGAATTAAAGATCCAAAAGGCTTATTGGATGATGGAGAAGTTTTTTGTAAGTTGTATAATGGTGCAAGTAAATTATTGGTAGATAGAAGTCCTCATTTGTTCCGTGAACACGCTATTAGAAATAATGCAATAGATAAAATAAAATCTTTTTGGTTTACTACTGATGCGGTATATACATCTTGTCATGATTTAATTTCCAAAACCTTACAATTCGACAACGATGGAGACAAATCCATAGTAATCGTTCATAAAAAGATTATCGAAATTGCCGAACGTAATATGAAAGGAGTTTTGCCATTATATTATAGAATGGGAACTGCTGATGCAAAATTAATAAATAATTTTAACATATGGAAATCATTAAAATCAGCATTCAAATTTGGGAATATTGGTACATATAGTAATAAACTAACTAAATTATGGAATGTAGATGAACGCCAAAGGGATGAACAAGTTTGTAAAATACTTTGTTCACTCAATAATTACAGTATAGATGCGGCAAAGTCCCTTATTTTTCCAGAAATTCCATCAGAAATAAATGAACGAATTAAAAAAGTTGATAAAATTAAATTACCTTATTTCTTCAAATTTGCAAAAGATAAAGAATCTGAAAAACTTGCAACAATAAATAAAAGTACAGTCAATAGAATTTGTAAAAAGATTGAAAAAATAGAAATTCCTGATTATAATTTTGAAGGAATTGATAATTTTAAAAGTGAAATGTTATTGAATGACAAAGAGAAAAAGATTATTAATGCTGAAATAACTAAAAAATACAATGAATTAAATAAACTCAAAAGTAAATGGTTTTATAGATCAAAATTACCAAAAGAAGAAATTGCAAATGCTATTTATGCAAGAATCAAAAAGGAGTTATTAGAGGTTGATCCTAAATTGAGTATTGCAGAAGTTGTTGATATTGTAATTAGACATATTTATAAATACAAAAAAACTACAAATGAAAGGAAAAGTTTTCTGTTTAATTGTTTTGGAGATATAATTCTTGAAAATCTTAAAAGTAATATTGAAAACAAAATGTATATTAATTGTTCAGTTTGTGGCGATAGAACTAAAAAAGAAAGTAATAGACAAAAGATGTGTGAAACTTGTGCAGAAAAAAGTAAACAACAAAAAGATAGTTTAAGAAAAAAGAAAAAGAAAAGTCCGAATTTAGAAATTTCGTAACAAATGCCTTAAAACACAATCACAACAATGGTTTCTTGGTTTATTTATGCAATTGCAATATGAAGAGAAATAAATAAAATTTTTGTATCATAATTTACTTGTAACAATATTAGATATATAATGAAATAAATAAATTTTAAAGTATTATCGAGGCTCGGAAATGGTTCCCGACACACTCGAAAGAGTACCTGAGATGATGGATACACCGCCCATCCGATAATACTTTATATGTTTTTAGTAAAGTTCTTTTCCTAAATAAATTAAATCAAAGAAAGGTGAAAATTAAAATGGCAAATGAAATAATTGTTTTTGATCCAAAAGTTGAAAAAATTAGGCTAGATTTGATTGATTATATTGAGTCAAAAGGCTGTAAACAGTCCTTCTTCTGTCGTAAAACAGGATTAAGTGGATGTAGTATATCCTTGTTTATCGCATCAAAAAGATTGTTAGTTCCTGAAAAATTAAAAATCATTAAAGACATAATATATAGTAGTTAAATAAGGTGGGTATTTTAAACATACTGTCCTTTTAATAAGTTTATTCCATTCATTATTTATCCTCCTTTCTCACTCAGAGAGTATTGCAATTTAAAATTTGTGATACTCTCTAATCTTTTAATATAAGCGATTTAAACGGCCTTCTAAGCCTTTAGATTTTGATTAGTGTGTGATTGTATAGGTATGATAATTCTGATTGAATATAGAGCAAATTTTAAAAATAGGTGTTTTGAAACGTGCATGGGAGTAGGGTTGTAGAGGTTGGTTTTTTAATTAAATTTATATCAACCCTTCATTATAACATAAAAATATTAAAACGAAAAGGGGTTTACTTAAATGGAAGAAATTACAGTAAAAGATAAATATAGTTTCCGTTATTATGTCATGAGGTCGATGTCTATGGCTGGATATTGTATGCAGAGAAAATTCATCCTCCATAAGATTTTGCCAGATTATAAATTTCCACGCAGAAACGTATTTTATTTCACTAATTCACCTGCATTGTTAAAATGTATAGAAGAGTATAAGGAATTAAAAAATAAAATCTAAGTGAAAAAGGAGTAAAACAAATGAAATTAATTGAATTTATGAAACATCCATTAAAGAATATATTAATTGGAATACAAATTGTTGGTGGACTTATGGAAGATTATCCAATGGCAACATTAGTATTTATTATTAGTTATGCAATCATTTATAATTTGAATTAATTTTAATGTAAACATTTGTTTACATGTATACATGGTAAACATGTATACATTGTGTTATTAACCTTTATAAATGTATACAAATTAAAAAGGAGTGAAGCAAATGGATGAAACTTTTGAGTCAATAATGGCAACTCTAAATAGAATTGAAAATCAACAATTGGAATTTTATGTAAATATGATGAGAATGGTCGATATTATAAACGAAAATCTAATTAAAAAAGGAGTTGCAAAATGAAAAGTAATTATGTAATCCAAGGAACATATTCTATTGCATTTTTAGGATCTTGTGCTTTATTAATTGGTGATGGTTTGAGAATCCATGCTACATTTTATGATATTTTTGAATTTATTAATTTTCTTTCTACTGAAAAATGCACAAAAGTGTGGAAAGATGATGGAGAAATTAAAGTTAGATTTGAAAAAGATATACAACTATAAACAAATATAAAAATAAATATATTGATAATAGGAGTCCTCAGTTTATTGGGGATTCTTTTTATATGTTCTTTGAAAACTGAATAGATTTTAGGTCGATAGCATCGATTCACTTTGTTATTGGCCTACAAATTGTAAATCAAATAAATAATAATCAAATGAAGAAAGAGGATGATGTTAAAATGGCAAAAGTAAAAGTTGTAGGTATTTATGGTTGGGAAGTTTATGGAATTATACGATATGTAGGTCATGCACACGACATAAAAAATAGCAGACAACACAACCATAAGAGCAAAATGCGACATGGAAAACATACTAAAAAAATGCAAGCATTTTGGAATGAAATAAATGATGAAAGTGCATGGAAATTAGTTGTTTTAGAAGAATGTTCTGTTCATGATTTATTAAAAAGAGAAAGTTATTGGAAAGATTTATATAAGGATACAATTAAAAATACTAATAATATTAAAAACTTAAAAAAGACTTTTAGAACTGGTTTAAATTCAAAAAGACATAAAGAACAATTTAGGGAATTATTTAGTGGAGAAAAGAATCCAAATTACCAAGAAGGAAATATAGATATTGTAATTGCTATAAAATATCTATTAGAAAAAGGAATTAAGAATAAAGAAATTTGTAAAATATTTGATTGTAATCCAGAGTACGTTTCAAGAATTAAAACAAAAAAGCGTTGGAAAGATGTAATTGTTCCTGAAGATTATGTTTTTACATATGAACTCAAATTAGAACAAAAAAATGAGATTGAAACTGCTGAAACAATTTCAACCTCTGAAGAAAATATATTACTTGAAGGTATTATATCATAAATGATTAAAAAAGAAAAAAGTAAGTTTAATGTATCACAAAGTCCAGAAGGAAAATTAAAGAGAACATTTGAAGGTATTTTATTTAGTTCAGAACTTGAATGTAATTACTATAAATACTTATTAGAAGAAAAGGCTGTAGGTAATGTTGTTTCAATAAAACTACAGCCAAAATTCCTTTTACAAGAAGCGTTTATTAAGAATGGTAAAAAATATAATAAAATAGAATATGTTTCAGATTTCTTAGTTGTTTATTCTGATATGTCACAGAAAATAATTGATGCAAAGGGTCAAATGACAAGCGATTTTAAATTAAAATATAAGATGTTTAATAAATTATACTCTGAATTGATTTTAGAATGTTGGTCGTACAGCAAAATTGATGGGGGATGGATACTTTATGAGGATCTTATTATTGCTCGAAGGAATAGGAAGAAGAATAAATCAAAGGTGTGATACATATGCATTCAAATCGAATAATCATCATTCAAAAAGATAAATCTAAACAATTTTTAGATGATAGTAAGAAAAATGTAATTACTCCTGAATTCTTAAAGAAATGTTTACATTTTTACAAGCTTCTCAACAAAAAGAATGATGCTATAAATGAATTTAATAAAAGATATTTAGCATTAGGATTAGTGCCAACAAATCAAATAATAAGTGAAAAAGTTATAGAACTTATTTCAGAAGAAGATCCAATTATACAAACTGATATGGGTTATGAGTTGTTTGGAGATATTTATCAAAGTTTAACTATGGATGATATTGATGATTTGATTAATTTGGTGTAAATAAATCTAAAGGAGATTGATTAATGAATAATAAACAATATGATTGTAATGAAGGATATAAAATTGCTATGGATTTATTTGGTATGATTAATAAGGCCATAAAATCAAATGAAAGTGAAGTTAAAGAAATGAAAACAATTAGTTTAGTAGATGATAATTTAAAAAATATTATGGATAAGGTTCTTGAAGATAAATTAGTTGAGGGAGCAATTACAAAATCATTGATTGGTGTTACTAATCTTAGGGGTATTGGTAAGACTACAGCATTAATTAAATTTGCTAAAAAGTATGGATTTGGAGTATTGTGTTCAGGTGAAATTGCAGAACATAATGTTAAACAACTTGAATTTCAAGGTTTCAAATCAAATAAAACAAATAATGTTAAAAAATGCAGATATGTCATTGATGAAGATGTAAATTATTATGATGCAATAGAAAAAGGTTATGATATTGTTACTGGGTTTATTAATTATAATTAAAACAAATGAAAGTGAGTGATAAAATGATGATGGTTATAAAAGTTGCTGATGTAAAATTGTTTGTTTTGTTTAATAGATATTTTGGTATTTCGTTGAAGGAATTTAAAGAATTAACTGATGAAGATAAATGTTTTTTAAATGAATGTGTAGATGACGTAATTAAAGATGAAGAAGATTTAATTGATGAAGAATATGAATTGGTTTTATCAGAAGATGATAGAGAATTTTTAAAAGGTATTGTTAAGCCAGTAAATATTAATGTTGGTGGTGTGAAAATAAATGATGAAGATATTAAAATTTTAAGAAAAATAGCACAAAAAGAAATATTAAATAAAATTACTACCATTATTGCAAATATTAATGTAAGTGAAAATTTTGATGTTGTTAATATTGCTGATAGAATTAAAGAGTTACTTGCAGAACAAATTGCTTTGAGTGGAAAAGGAGTAATTTAATATGTTATATTTTATTGCTGGTTGTATATTATTTGTTTTGTTAAATATTAGTGGTCAATTGAGTATTATTGTAAATAAATTAAAGTAAAAAAACGAATGGAGTGTGTATTAAATGTTTTTAGAAGAAGTTCTCCAAAAATCAATTAGTAATATATTAATTAAATATTATGGATTGATTAATAATTTTAATGATTGTGAAGAAGATATAAAATATCATAAATTTTTATCAGATATGTATCTGTCAAGAGGATTAGAAAGAACGAACTTCTTAAAGACAATTAGAATTATTAGGAATTTTAGAGCTGAAAAATATAATGATAAAGAAATATTTAAGATTATTAATATTATTGATAGTACAATAGATGATAATTATTTTAAGATGTGCTTAATGTTTATGAATGAAAGTGATAGGAAGTAAAGGGTGATTGTTCACCCTTTTTATGTTGCATATCAAAAGTGAAAATGGGGTGAAATTATATGATAAGAGGCGAAGAAGATAGTCTATCTCCTGCTCAGTTAAAATGTATCCAAATGCTTATAGATGGTTATAAAACCGATGAAATTGAGAAGGAAGTTGGATATAAGAGAACTCAAATATGGAGATGGAAAAAACAGAAGGCATTTATTGCAGAATGGGAAAAACGTAAACAGGATATTTCAGAATTTTTAAAAAGATCGGCTACAAAACGGTTTGAAAAGCTTCAGGATACAGCAATTGACGTATTAGCAGAGCTACTAAGCGATTCTAAGAATGATAATGTACGCATGGAGACAGCAAAAGAGATATTAAATAGGAATATTGGTAAGATTGCTAACAAACTAGAGGTGACTGAGAAGGAATACACTGAAGATAGTAATGCAGAATTGTTTGAAGGTATAGACAAATGGGATGAAGATAGTAAAGAATAAATGTACACGTAGAGCGTACAATTGTCTATCATATGTGTACTATGAATGTACAGTGTGCGTGTGCAGTAGACATTGCATCAATTAAAATCTTGATTTGATAGGTAAGATATATGTTAAATCCCTACAACCGTTGGGAGAGTAGGGTTGTAGCGTTTATAGTGAATGTTACATAATAGGATTGTGTAACATTCATTGAATTGTGTGCTTTACATAATGTTAGTTATCGGACTCAATGATATAGGCCCAATATGTTATTAATCATTAGTATTATTGATAGTATTATAATATAATATGATACCCATGCCCTTCTTTTGGGAATTCCTCAAATCCATGGGTAGTTACCTACAATAATTTTCACAATTTTTTTCTAGCATTTGAATCCAAAAATAAAAAAGGTGATGAAATGAACAACCAAATAGATACTCAAGACAACAATCAAACCCAAAACGATCAATACAACCTCCAAATTCTCCACAAATACCTAACACTACAATTAATAAAGGATTTAAATTATCCTAAAAATGCAGCAAAATTAAAAGCATCAGAATTAATAAAAAATTCCTCAAATCTATGGGGAAAGTCAGGTCTAGCTCACAACTTACAAAAAAAATCATTCATATTCTTTAATTTATATTATCTTCAAGATTTATTAGTAAATGGTTCAGACAAATATAAATTATCTCCATCACATTATGAAATATGGCAAGAATTGGAAGATTCTATACTTATAAAAAAATATCCAGAAAGAGTTTATGCTTGTCCTAGAGGATATGGTAAAACTTCAACAATTTCTATTCCATTAGTTATTTGGTGTTCAATAAATTCCTTCAAAAATTACACGGTTTTAGCATCAGCAGTAGCATTAACAGCAGAACAATTTCTTGCATCAATAAAAACTCATATAAAGGATAACCAGTTCATAATTAAATCATTCGGTCAACTAATTGATACTACAAAATATAAAGTCAATAGTGAAAAGATCCAATTGACAAATAAATGTGCTATAGAATCAATTTCTGCTTCTGGTGCAATTCGTGGTAAACAAAATGAATTAACTTCACGAAGAATTGAACTTTTAATTTGTGATGATTATCAAACTTCAGAGCAAACAAAAACACATGAGCAAAGAGAAAATAAATTTAGAACATTTAATGCAGATGCTAAAAAAGCTATGCAGAAAGATAACCAAACAATTATATGTTTAGGAACAGTCCAACATGCAGAATGTTTTTATTCTAGATTAATTGATGATCCTATATGGAAATCCAGAATTGAAAAAGCTGTATTAATGACAAAAGATAAAATTGATGAATTATTCAGTAATGGATTATGGAAAGAATTCCACACTCTATTAGTTAATAAAAAAGATCCAAATTCACTCGATACTGCAACTGAATTCTATTTGCAAAACTTCGATTCAATGCAATTTCCTTTGCTTTGGGATTATTGGAAATGTTTTGATTTTGCTAAAGAATATCTATCTGATAAATCAACTTTCTTTCAAGAATGTCAAAACGATGTAACTGGTTTAGGAGAAAAGAAATTCAAAACAATTAGAACTGAAAGTGCTCTTGAAATTGAAACTCACAATTTTCTCAAAACGGTTTTAGTTGTCGATCCAGCAGGGACTAGAACAAAGGTAAAAGGTAATAAAAAGGACTTCTTTGGGTTTGCTGTATGTTCTGTCTCAGACACAAATTTAAAATACATTCGCAAAGGAGAAATCTTTAAATTCACTCAAAACAGGGAATATGAAGATTATATTGAACATACCATTAAACTTTTAAAAGAATATCCAGTAAATTGTCTAGCTATAGAAAAAAATACGTTTGGTGGAGCAGATTCTATAGAAATTCAAAAGTTAATTGATGCAGATCCTATTCTTGCTTATAGAGACATTGAAATTATATCATTTACTCAAAACAAAAATAAAGATGATAAAATTAACACTTATTTAGTTGGAAAAGTTAATTTAGGTCAAGTGATTTTTAATGAGGATGATCAGGAAGCAATTCAACAATTAAAAGATTTTTGTGGGGTAAAATTTTCTGCATTCGATGATTTTCCAGATGTATGTGCTGAAGCAATTCGTATTGTTGAAGAAATTGAAGTCTATGAACCTGCACAAGTATTAAATATTAGTAGATTATATAGAAAGTAGGTGAGAATTTGGAAGCAACAGAAGAACTACAATTAATTAAAAAATGTTTTGAACAATTAAATTTAAATATTATTTCAAAGAGAATTTATCATAATTATTATATTGGTTTACATGATATTTATAGTGATTATAAAAGGATAGATGCTCGAAGTAATGATATATTAGTTAAAAACTTTAATAAAGAATTTATTAATAAATATGTCTCTTATCTTTTAAGCAATCCTGTAAATTATATCCCTAAAGACGGAAATAAAACAACTACAGATATTATTGACTTAAATTTTTCTACTTGGGAAACATTACATAATCAAGAACTTTTACGATATTGTTTAATTTTTGGTGAAAGTTATGAATTATCATATATTAATCCAGATAAAGAATTTGGTTGTATCGCACTAAATCCATTAAATGGTTTTGTTTTAGAGGATGGCACAGCAGATAGGAATGTATTATTAGGTTTACATTTTTATGCAGATGCAATTGATAGTATAGGGACTGTATCTAATACAGTCAAAAAATATTTGGAAGTTTATACTGATAAAGAAATTATTACTTATTCTGTAGATAATTTAAGTTTAGGTAGAGAATTATCAAGAAAGAATCATAATTTTAATAGAGTTCCCATGCAAAAGTTAAGACTTGATGATTATGCTATAGCTAATTTAGAGGATTATAAGACTGAACAAGATGCATATAATACTTCACTTAGTAATGTACAGAATGAAATAAATGATAATCGTAATGCAACTATGTTTTCTAGAGGTCTAAATATTAAAAAAGATGAGAATGGAACAACTGAAGAATTTCATCAAGAAGTTATTAATAATGGTTGGGTTAATACTAAAAACGATAAAGCAGACATGAAATATGTAACAAAAGAAATAGGAGAATTTGTCGATAGACATTTATCTACTCTTAAAGAAGATGTATTTGGTGCAGCATCAATGATAGATGAAGTGAAAACTCCTACTAGTAATACTTCAGGAGATGCCCTTCGCCAGCGTTTACATGCCCTTGAGAATAAAGTGTCTTTAATGAGTTCAGCATTAGAATTTGTTTTGAAGAGACGATTAAAATTATTTCTTGATTATTATTTTACTTTTGCAAATGTAAAATTTGATTATCGTTTACTTAAAGTAAAATTCACATTAAATATACCGAAAGAAATTACTACTTTAGCCAATGCTATTCCTAATCTATTAAGTGTTTATTCTAGAACTTCAATACTTTCTATGTTTGGTAATGTGGATAATCCAGAATTAGAACATAAAAAATGGCTTGCTGAACAAGAAATGGAATTAAACCCTACTCCTAATTCTGGATTTGGGTTTGATAGTAAAAATAGTGGTGGTCAGTAATGACAAGCATTACCTCACTTCCAAGTAAAGAATATTGGATAAAAAGAACAGAAACTAATTTAATCACTCAAGAAAAAAAAGCAGAAGAATATATTTTATCATTGTTAAGTGTTTATAATAAAGCAAAAGATAATTTCGATAAACAATTATCTGTATTTTATCAAAAATATGCAATTAATAATAGTATAAGTTATAATGAAGCACAAAAACTTCTAAGTAAATCTGAAATAACTAAATTTAAAGATAGTTTAGATGAGTATATTAATGAAGCACGATTATATTCTAATGATCCTGCATACATTAAAAAACTTGAAAGCATGAGTATTCGCGCAAGAGTAAGAAGAATTGAATCATTAAAATTAAATATTCAACATGAAGTTGAAATGCTTAGTTATAAACATGATTTAAATACTGGATTATTACTTAAAAATATTTATGAAGATAGTTATTATAAAAGTATTTGGACTGTTCAAACTGGTATTAATATCGGTTTATCTTTTGATATGCTTAATGTTCCAGTTATTGAAAAAGCAGTTAAAAGTAAATGGTTGGAAGAAAATTATTCAGATAGGATCTATAAGGATAAGTCTAAATTATTAAGAACTTTAGATACTGAAATGTCACAATCATTTGCTATAGGTAGAAGTGGACAGAATACAGCTAAACTATTGTATAAAAGGTTAGATATCTCATATAATTCAGCAATTCGATTAGTAAGGACTGAAAGTAATCATATTTCTAATGAAAGTTTTGCTGAAGGTTTAGTTGCTAGTGGAATAGTAGATCAATATGAATATTTAAGTACCCTCGATAGTTACACTAGTCATATATGTCAAAAAATGGATGGATTGAGATTCAAATTAAAGGATAGACAAGTTGGAACTAACTTTCCTCCTATGCTACCTAATTGTAGATCAACAACTATTCCATTCTTTCCTGATGAAGTTACGCCTGAAAGAATTGCAAGGGATTCAGAAGGAAAAACATATTATGTTGATGGTGGTATGGACTATAAGACATGGAAAGAAAAATATGTAAAATAATAAATTAACAAAACATTGCGTTCTTGGGGTAAACGTCAAGAGGGCAAAAAAAGGAGAAGAAAGAACATGGAATTTAACGATATTAAAACATTTATTGATACTAATAAAGACTCAAATGAGGAATTGAAAACATATCTACAGGGGTTTAATAAAGTTACCGTTGAAGGTGTGCAAAAATTCTTAACTGAAGATAAAGATGCAAAAAGTTGGTTGGATAGTACAAAGGATCAACATGCAAATAAGCATTTAGAGACATGGAAAACTAATCAATTACAAAAATTAATTAATGAAGAAGTAATGAAAAGAAATCCATCAAAAACACCATTGGAAATTGAAGTTGAAACTCTTAAAGCAGATATTGCTAAAAAAGAAGCAGAATACGCTAAAAAGGAACTTCACGGTTCTGTAACTAAAACACTTGCAGAAAAACAATTAGATGCAAGGTTTGCAGATTATCTATTAGGTTCTGATTTAGAAACTACAAATAGTAATATTGCTAATTTTGAATCTGTATTTAATGAATTTGTTCAAAAACAAGTAGAAGCAAGAATTGGAGATCGTTCACATACTCCTCCAAAGGGTGGAAATCAAAGTAACTCTGAAATTGATGGTTTAGAGGTAGAATATCAGGCAGCAATGAAGGCAAGTAATATGCCTTTAGCTATTTCACTTAAAAATAAGATCGTAGCATTAAGAAATAAAAAATAATAAAAAATAATAAAAAATAGAACGGAGATTGATTTAATATGAGCAATGTAGCAGCAGGTACAGTTTGGAACCTCCCGAATTATAATGGGGAATTATTTACTTCAGATGCAATTAATACACCTTTTCTCTCAATGATTGGTGGACTCACTGGTGGAATGATGACCAATAATTTTGAATTCCCTACAGATTCCCAATATAGTCATGAAACAGCAGCTCAACCGGCAATTACGGAGACTGCAAGTCTGACAGCTCCAACAGCTATTTCATATGTACGAGCACAATCTAAAAATGTAACACAGATTTTTCAAGAGAAAGTATCTATTTCATATGTAAAAATGAGTAATGCAGATAGATTGAGTGGAATTAATACAGCAGGGGCTTTAAATAATGCACCTTCTGAAAAAGATTTTCAAATTGCAAGAGCATTAGAAAAGATTGCAAGGGATGCAGAATTTACGTTTTTGAATGGAGCTTATCAGATTGCGACGAGTGCAGGAGTGGCAAACAAAACTCGTGGAATGATTGAACTTTGTACTGTTAACACTGTTGATGCTTCTGCTGGAAGTTTATCTAAAGAGTTGTTAGATGCACTTTTACTCGAAATGTATACCAATGGAGCAAATTTTAGGAATATGGTTCTTTTCTGTGGTGGATTCCAAAAGCAGAAAATTTCTAATATTTATGGTTATGCTCCTCAATCAGTAAACGTAGGTGGATTGGACATTCAGAAAATAGAAACTGATTTTGGGCCAATTGGTATTCAACTCGATAGATTTATGCCAGCAGCAACATTAGGTGTATTTGATATGTCTATGATCGCACCAGTTTTTCAACCTGTTCCAGAAAAAGGAAATTTATTCTATGAAGAACTTTCTAAAGTTGGAGCAGCAGAAGAAGGGCAGATTTTTGGTCAAATGGGATTAGCTCATGGGCCATCCTTCATGCATGGAACTATTACGAATCTAGCTACTTCTTAATTAACCATAGGAACTAATGTAATGGTATACATAATGTATACCATTAACTACTATGAAAAGGAAAGTGATAAAAATGGCATATGATTTTAATTCAATTAGAAATCCAGTAATAAAAAGACTCTTTCAATCAATTTTTAGTCTCACAGCAGGTCATGATCATGACGGAGTAAATAGCAAAGAAGTTACCGTTGGTACTGTAGCAGACGGTGCTATTGCAACAGCTAAGATTGCAGACGGAGCATTGACAGCAGATGTAGCAGGTAGAGCAAAAATGGCTGATGGTTTTATTAATGTAGCTAAAGTTGCAAATGATGCAATTGAAACAGCTAAGATTAAAAATGCTAATGTAACTTTAGCAAAAGTTGCTACAACTGCAAAAACTCATATTTTTACTTATCAAATTGAAGATTTGGGTGCAGGAGTTGATATTTCTGATAGAGTAATATTCTTTGCTCCTGCAGGTATTGATGTAACTTTAGTGAGTGCATCAATTATTCCATTGGGAACTTCAGCAGGTATTGATGATTCTAATAATTGTCTTGTTGGATTAACGGATGGAACTAATTCAATTGTTGCTACAGCTTGGGATTCTTCGCCAGCATTCCCTTCTGTTGGAACGGTTAATTCTTTGGGAACTGTTGATGCAACATATAAAGTATTATCAGCAGGTGAAAAATTAGTCTTAAATGTGACTAATGGTGCAACAGCAAATCCTCCTGCGATGATGCTACAAGTGGTTTACACAGTAGCAGATGCCGTTTAAATAATATAAATAGACATGTAATTTAAAAAGGTTTACCAAAAGTATATAAGTATACTAAAGTAAACCTTTTTTATAATCTTGTGTCTATAGAGAAAGTTGGTGAATTAAATGAGTCAAGCAAGGACAACTCAGATTTTAGAAAATAATTTAGATAAAGGTTGGACTTCATTATTAGTGACAGCAAGTGGAGCAACAACCGAAACAGTTAAATCTATTGCAGGTAAAGTAGCAAGGATTTTAGTTAATGGATCTTATGATGTAACCTTAAAAGATAATACTACTGCAAAATGGGCAGTTATTAACAATACAGGTATTGATTTTTCAAATTCTCCTATTCAATGCAATACTTCTATTAAATTAACATTTGGTGGAGCAGGTAATGCATGGATTATTTACAAATAGGATGGTGTAAAAATGACTAATGCAGAAATATTAACAACGGTTAAATTACTGCTTGGTATCACAGATACAAATCAAGACGCAATAATTAACTATTATATTTCTGCATTAGAGAGAAGGATAGTTAATATTTGTGGTTTATCTTCTTTTCCTACTCAATTAGCTGATTTGGTAGTTGATATCATAGTTAAGAAGATGAAAGACGATATTATGGATGGTTTGGAATCTATTAATATGGGTGATACCAATATAAAAGTAAAAAGTAATCCTAAAAATATCATTGGATATTTGGAAGAAAATATGTCTGAATTGGAAAACTTCATGTATGTTGAGGTGGTCTAAATGTTGAATTCCAATACCATTGATTACCTTAAAAAACAGTATGAAAAATTATATACAGATACAGCAAATGTTTTTAGATACAGTAAGACAACTACTACAGCAGGAGCAACTAGAACAGGAGTTAGTTCAAATCCAACTATTGCTAACATGAAATGTAGAATTAGTCAAAAGGAATTAAACAGTCCAATTCAAAGCCAAACACAAACAGAAAATAATATTTCTTATGAAATTAAACTATTCTGTTCTCCTGATATTGATATTAAAACTGGTGATAGAATAGAAGTTACTAGGAATGGTAAAGTAATTAAAACTTACGAAGCAGGAGAACCGTTTCCATATTTAACACACCAAGAGATGCTATTGTATAGACTGGATAGGGCATAAGGAGTTGATATTATGCCATTTGATTTTAGAGAATTTAGAGAATTAACAGAAAGATTAGAAAAAATATCAGAAACAATTGATGTTGAAATAGAAAATTTTTGTTATGAAATGGCATTAAGAGCACTTTCAAGAACAAAAAAACGAACTCCCGTAATAACTGGTGATTTGAGAAAACAATGGTCATTGTCAAGTATTGTAAAAAATGGTTCAAATATAGATATAATTTTATTTAATCCACTTGAATATTCTTCTTATGTTGAATTTGGTCATAGAGTTAAGAAACATTTTGTACCTGGTAAATGGCAGGGAAATAGATTTATTTATAACCCTAATTCTGATACTGGTGTAATGATGGGGGCTAAAACTAGTTGGGTAGAAGGAAAATTTATGGCAACAATTTCACTAAAGGAGATTCAAGATATTGTTCCTACAGAATGGGATAAAAGATTCAAAAGATTATTAGGTGAAATATCATGATAATTACAAATTTAAAAGATTCAATTATTAAAACATTGAAAACATTGTATCCAAGTTATGAAATTTATGACGAATTAATGAAGCAAGGTATGGTTGAACCTTGTTTTTTTGTTAAAATAATTGAGCAAGACACAACCAAAGAAATGAAAAATAAATTTAAATTTAAATATATGTTTGACATTCATTTCTTTCTTGACGAAAATACTGCAAATCTTAATGAACAATATCATGCAATGGCTGAAAATCTATATGAACAATTGGAATTATTTACTGATTTGTCAGGTGGTTATTTAAGGGGATTAGACAAAAGACATGATATTCAAGATAATGTCTTACACTTTTTTGTTGATGTAAGTGCTTCAACTAAAATAATTCCAGCTACTAGTGTTAAAATGGGAGATTATACTATTAATACTCATATAAAGGTGGATGTCTTATGAATGTAGGAAAATATACTAAAGATCAAATTATAAAAAGTAAAAAATTCAAAGATTACAATAAAGACGTATTAGTAGCAATTTTAAAAGAAGATTGTTTTTATAGTGTTGATGAAGCAAAAAAGGTTATTAAATTATTTTTAGAAAGGCAGGTATAAAACATGGCTGGAGGAACTTGGGTAACTCAGAATAAGGTAAGACCTGGAATATATGTTAATTTTAAGGCTGTTCCAGATACTTTAGGGGCAGTAAGTGATCGAGGAATTTGTGCATTACCTCTTATTATGAATTGGGGAGAAGAAGCAACAGTAGTTGAATTGGATGGTGGTTCAGATTTCTTTAAAAAATATGGATATGATTTATTTGACGGTGATTTATATGGTTATGCTACAGCAGAAACACCAACAAATCAATTATTCTATGTTAGAGAAGCTTTAAGAAATTCTGCAAAAGTTTATGTTTATAGACTCAATACAGGAGTTAAGGCAACAAAAACACTTGGTAATTTAGTTTGTACTGCAAAATATACAGGTTTGCGTGGCAATGATATTTCCGTGGCTGTTCAAGAGAATATTGATGATGAAACAAAATTCGATGTAATTACATACCTAGATAGTGTTGAAATGGATAGACAAGTTGTAGCAACAATTGCAGCATTAGTAGCAAATGATTGGGTTGTATTTTCTGGAACTGGTGTTTTAGCTGTAACTGCAGGAACAGCATTAATTTCAGGTACTAATGGCACTGTTTCGAGTTCTAATCATACTAATTTTACTACTGCGATTGAAGTTAAAGATTTTAATACAGTTGGATATATTGGTGATGATTCTGATATTAAAGCCTTGTACGAAGCTTTTGTTGCTCGTTTAAGAGACACTGAAGGACGAAAAATACAAGCAGTTTTATATAATTCTGCAAGTTCAGATTACGAAGGAATTATTTCCGTTAAAAATAGTGCTTCAATGGTTGCTTGGGTAGCAGGAGCAACAGCAGGAGCAGCAGTTAATCAATCTCTTACTTATACTAAATATAGTGGGGATATACCAATAAATCCAATTTATACAAATAGCCAAATAATAACTGCTTTAAATGCTGGTGAATTTGTATTTACTAAAAATGCTAGTGGTGACGTAATTGTTGAGCAAGATATCAATACTTTTGTCTCATTTACTGTCGATAAAAGCAAAACATTTAGAAAGAATCGTCCAATTCGTGTATTAGATTCAATTGCAGTAGACGCAAAGAAAATCTATGAAAATTTTTACATTGGAAAAGTTGATAATAATGCTGATGGTAGAAATTTATTGAAAAATGAAATCATCACCTATATGAATACTTTGCAAGGTATAAATGCTGTTAAGAATTTTGATGCTGAAACAGATATCGTTATTGCTGAGGGAGAAGATTCTGATGCGGTTTTGATGGGAATTTTTGCTCAACCTGTAGACGCAATAGAGAAGGTCTATGTCACAGTTAATGTAGGTTAAGAAAGGAGAGTTAAGAAATGGCTTTTAAAAACGTAAAAGATGTAGTTAATGGTGGAGAAGGTACTGCATTTGCAAATATTAATGGAAGTATAGAAAATCTAGCTTATGTAAAAAAAGTTGAAGCAAAAGTTGATAAAAACAAAGAAGAAATATTAGTTTTAGGTAGGAGGGGAACAGGCTCTAAAGCAAAAGGTTGGAAAGGCACTGGAACTCTGACCATTTACTATGTAACTACTATTTTTAGGAAGTTAATGGCAGACTATAATAAAACAGGGAAAGACGTATATTTCGATATTCAAGTTACGAACGAAGATCTTGCTTCAGCTACAGGAAAGCAGACAGTGGTATTAAAGAATTGCAATATTGATAGTGTTATAATTGCAAAACTTGATATTGAAGCTACAGCAATGGATGAAGAAATTTCATTCACATTTGATGATTTTGAAATTCTAAATAGCTTTACTAAACTATAAAATAATAAAAATTGGTTTGGGTATGTGGTAAAACTACATACCCAAATAAACAAAATAAAATTAAAAGGGGTTTTTACAAATGTCAGCATTACAAGATTTTTTAGATGAGAATTCAATTGATGAATTAATAGAAGAAGTAACAGTATCAGAGAGATTTAAAGATAAAGAAGGTAATCTTTTAAAGTTCACAATTAAAAATATTCCAATGGATGAATATAAAATCATTCAAAAAGAATGTACAAAAATATCTAAAAAAGGTGCAGATTTTGACAGTGCAAAATTTAATGAACAAATTGTCATAAAAGGAACAGTAAATCCTAATTTCAAAGATGCGGAAAGTATTAAGAAAGCAGGTTGTGGTGTAAGTCCAGAACTTTATTTAAATAAAAAATTAAAAGCTGGCGAAATTGCAAGACTTTCAGAAAAGATATTAGTTTTGTGTGGATTTGATACAGGAATGGAAGAGTTAGTAGAAGAAGCAAAAAACTAATAAAGGAGGGTGGAGAAGCTATGTATGCTCACTTTGCTCTTCAAAAATTAAAAATAAGAATTAAAGATTTTGCTGAAATGGATGATAGGGAAAGAGCATTAACTATTGCAAGTATTGATCTTAGAATAGAAGATGAAAAAAAGAATAAATAAACAAGAAAAACAAAATAAACAATATTTGATAATTATTGTATTTTATAGTATAATAATTATCAAATATTGAAATGAGGTGCCAATATGGGATTAATTAACTTGTTATTTAAAAACAAACCAGATGCAATGTGTTTTTTAAATTATGTTGGTGGATTTCCAGAATGGAAGAATGATTTAGAATTACTTGTTAAAATTTATGATAAAGAAATTAAATTTGGTGTTTTTAATAAGAAACCTTTAATTGAAACAAATTTATCCGAAATAGATGTTACAATTGAAAATGAAAAACAATTTTCTGAAAGAGTTACGGCTACAAGATTATTATTAGTAGGTATTTTTGCATTCGCCTTTAAAAAGAAGCAAAATATTGAAAATAGATATATTTCATTCAAATTTAAGGAAATTGATTTAAAAGATAAGAGTAGAAAATACAATGATGTTGAAATAGTATTTACATCAAAACATCCTAAACAAATTGATAATTTATATAACCATATTATGAGAATTAAGGCACAATATTAATTAAGTAGATAAGAATAAGTTAGATAAAACCTCTTACTAAAAAAGTAAGTGGTTTTTTATTTTGTTTAGGGGAGGTGTAAAAAAATGTCTACTTATGCATCTACTTTAAGAATTAATGATCAAATTTCAAGACCTCTACAGGGTATTGTTAGAGCTATGCATATGACTTTGAATGTTATGGAGCAACTCAATTCAGCAACTTCAAGGGATATGCAAATGAGCCAGACCATTGCACAAGCAAGAGGAGAAATCACAAGCGCAAATAGAGCAATTCAAAATATGACACAAAGTATTAGACAAACAAATGGTGATATAAATAATAATACTAATAGACAAAGAGAATTTAATAGCGAAGTTCAAAATTCAAATAGAGAAGTTCAAATGATGGCACAAAATGTTAGACAAACAAATGGAGGTTTAGTTAATTCTGCAAACAATCAAAGGCAATTTAATAATGAAGTTCAAAGAACCGCACAAAGCATTAATCAAACTAATAGTGGCATAAACAATATTTCAAACAATCAAAGTCAGTTAAGTAATAGGATAAATGACACAACTAATAATCAAAGACGTTTTAATAGTGAAGTTACAAGTGCAAGTAGAGAATTTCAAAGAACAACCCAAAGTATTAATCAAACTAATAATAGTATAAACAATAATATTGTTAGTCAAAGTCAATTGAATAATGGTGTAAATAATACCACAAATAGTCAAAGACAGTTAAATAGTGAAGCTCGAAGGTCTACTATGATTGTTAATGAGACAAATACTGGTATAAATAATAATGTAAATAGTCAAAGACAATTGAATAATGAAGCACAAAGGTCTAGTGGAATATTTTCTAGTTTAAAAGGAGTTATCGGTGGTTTAGTCGGTATTTTTGCTGTAAAGCAAGGTATTGAAACTTTAGACAATATGAGTAATATTGCAGCAAGGTTAAATCTTATTAACGATGGAAGTCAGACACAAGCTGAATTACAGCAAAAAATATATCAAGCAGCACAAGAATCTAGAGGGGAATATTCCCTGATGAGTGCTACTGTTGCTAAACTTAATATGTTGGCGAAAGACGCTTTCCCAACAAATGATGAATCTATTTTGTTTGCACAACAAATGAATAAGCAATTTAAAATATCTGGTGCATCCCTCCAAGAACAAACAGCAGCCACATACCAATTAAATCAGGCCATGGCAGCAGGTAAACTTCAGGGTGATGAATTTAGATCAATCAATGAAAATGCCCCAATGCTTGCACAGGCTATTGCAAAAGAAATGGGAGCAACACAAGGAGAATTGAAAAAGCTTGGATCAGAAGGAAAAATAACAGCACAGATTATTAAAAATGCTTTATTTAATACAGCAGATGAAACAAATAAAATGTTTGCTAAAATACCTATGACATTTGGAGATATTGGAAATCTAATTAAAAATAAAATGATGATGAGTTTAATTCCTATTCAGCAAACAATTACAAATTTATTAAACTCTGAAGGTGGATCTCAACTTGTTAATAATATCGGAAATGCGCTCACAGCTTTAATAGCAGGTATTAATATATTATTAAATGCAATTATATCCATTGGTTTGTTTTTCCAAAATAATTGGGGAACAATTCAACCTATTCTTTATGCAATTAGTGCAGCTTTTATCCTATGGGGAATGACTCAAATACCAATGCTTACACTTAAATTATGGTTAATGCTTGAACCTATCATAGCACAAGCAGCAGCATGGTTAATTTTAAATTGGCCTATACTCTTAATTGGAGCAGCCATAGGACTATTACTATATGCAATGCTAAATTTCGGAGATACTACAGTACAAGTAATTGGTATTGTTGGTGGAATATTTGGTGTACTATTTGGATTTTTATTTAATTTGTTTGCAGGATTTGCCAATACTGTTTTATCAGTGGCAGAATTCTTTGCTAATGTATTTATAGATCCCGTGTATGCTATTCAAAAATTATTCTATGATATGTCTATAAATGTTTTAAGCTTTTTGACAAATATAGCAAAAGGTATTGAAAATGTAATCAATATGATACCTGGAATGAGTACAAATATAACTAGTGGAATGACAGGTATTCTTGATAAATTAAATTCTGGTAGAGATAGTCTTAAAAGTGAAAAAGACGTAGTTAAATTAATGAGATTTAATCAGGTTGACTATGGAACTGCATTTGACAAAGGGCAAGAAATTGGAGTGAAAGCAGGACAATTTGCTGTAAATGGTTTACAAGATATTTCGGGCATGATTGGCGATAAAATGAATTCTTTACTAAATAGTCAAGAAAATCTTTTTGGCGATGGTAAAGGTAATTCACAGATCGGAAGTATTAAAGGTGACGTAAAAATTAATGCTGAAGATATAAAATTACTGCGTGATGTTGCTGAAAGAGATGCAATAAATAAAATATCAATGCTTGCACCAAATATTAATGTATCATTTGGAGATGTAAGAGAAACAGCAGATGTAGATGGAATTGCAACTAGAATTAAAGAAATTTTAGCTGAACAAATTTCTTTGTCAGCAGAGGGGGCGTATAGTTAATGACTGAGGATTATGGAATATTTTTTGATATGGAAGGTGTTACTATACGTCTTCCAGTAAACCCACCTGAATTTAGTATAAAAACAAAAAGTAGTAATAAAACATATGAGTTAGTAAATATTGGTGAAATCAATGTTATTAGAGATGTTCCTTTAAGAGATTTAAGTTTTAAAAGTATACTTCCAGAAAGTCCAGATTATCCTTGGGTAGTAACAAAAAATAAATTTGAATATCCTTCGTTTTATTTGGATAAATTTAGAGAATACAGAGAAAGTAAAAAACCAGTTAGATTTATTATAACTAGAAAAGGCAATAACGTAAAAACAAATATGTTAGTTACAATTGAAGATTTTACCGAAACAGAAACAGCAGGAACACTCGGTCAATGGGATTATTCTATAAATTTAAAAGAATATAGAGAATATGGGTCTAAAAAATTAACAGTTCAAAAATCTTCTATTTCAAGCATACAAACTCAGGTTGTAACTATACAGCCTGAAAGACCAACAACAAGAACCCCACCTAAAGAATATATTGTTAAATCTGGTGATACATTATGGGCAATTGCAAAAAAATTCCTTAATGATGGTTCAAGATATACAGAATTAGCAGAATTGAATAATATTTCTAATCCTAATCTTATTTATGTTGGACAAAAAATAATTTTACCTGATTTAGAATGAGAGGATAAATAAAATGAGCATTGAATTACTGATACAGGATAATACTAATGGTAATGTATATGATGTTTCTAATTTGGCTGAAGGACAAATCACTTGGAATACAGAGAGAATGGGTGGAGCAAGTAAATTAGAATTTAAAATAATAAATGATGGCATTGTTAAATTTTATGAAGGTTCAGTTGTTAGATTCAAATATAATAAAAACAATATATTTTATGGTTATGTTTTTTCAAGAGGTAGAAATAAGGATAAAATAATTAAAGTAGTTGCATATGACCAAATGAGATATTTAAAAAACAAAGAAACAGAATTCTTTGAAAATAAAAAAGCTAATGAAGTATTAACTAAAATAGCAAATGATTGGAAATTATCAATAGGAACAATTGAAGATACTGGCTATGTGATCCCTTCTATGGTTGAACAAGATAAGACATTATTAGATATGATTTATAAAGCTAATGATTTAACATTATTGTCAACTAAAAAATTATATGTTTTATATGATGATTTTGGAAAACTTCAATTAAGAAACGTTGAGAATTTAAAAACAGATTTAATTATTGATGGCGAAACAAATCTAACTAATTTTGATTATTCAACCTCAATTGATGATGATACAGCCAATCAAGTAAAACTTGTAAAAAGCAATAAAGAAACTGGAAAACTTGAAGTTTACATTGTAAAAGATAGTAGTAATATAGAAAAATGGGGTACATTACAATATTATGAAGTTGTTGATGATAATCTAAATGAAGCACAAATTACTGAAAGAGCAACACAATCTTTAAATTTGTATAATAGAGTTTATAAAAAATTAAGCATTCCTGTTCTTGGTGATATTCGTGCCAGAGCAGGTTTTAGTATTTTTATAAACAATTTAGATTTAGATGATGTAAAACTAAATCAATATATGCTTATTGAAAAAGCAACTCATACATTTTCTAATGATGATCATATTATGAGCCTTGAATTAAGAATAATTTAAAGAGGTGGTGGATTATGTGTTTTTACCAGAAATACAGCAAATAGTATTAAATATAACCAATAGTATGAAATTAACAGATTATGTTTATGGTGAAGTTACAAGTATTGAACCATTAAAGATTAAAGTTGACCAAAAACTAGAATTAACTTCTAGTATCATTATTTTAACATCTTCTGTAATAGAGAAAAAAATAAATATTTCTCATACTCATGGATATTCTGAAGGAACGACAAATGCAGAATCTCCTGATTTAAGTGAATTTGTAATTGTAGAGGGTTTAATAGTTGGCGATAAAGTAATTATGTTAAGAGTTGAAAATGGACAAAAATTTATTGTTTTATCAAAGTTGGTGGTTTAATTATGGCACTAATACCAAGTAGTATAATAAATATAGGCGAAGATGTTGAAATAGTCAGTCAACCAACCTATACATATTATTATGATACTGTAAATAAAAGAATAATTGGAAACATTGATGGCAAACAAGCTATGAAGCAAGCAATATATAAAATTATTGAAACAGAAAGATATGAATACTTAATTTATGATTGGAATTTTGGTATTGAATTAGAAAGTTTAATTGGTAAAGATATTCTTTTTATTTCTGCTGAATTAGAAAGAATATTTTTAGAAGCTTTAAAACAAGACGATAGGGTATTATCATTGTCAGACTTTATTATTAAAGAAGAAAGTGATTCTATTTTTATATCGTTTACTGCAAATACAACTGAAGGAAATATTGATATAGAGGGGGTGACTATTAATGTTTGAAGAAAAAACCTACGAATCCATATTGTCAGATATGCTTGATAGAGTACCTAATAGCGTTGATAAAAGGCAAGGAAGTATCGTTTATGATGCATTGTCACCTTCAGCAATAGAGTTAGCTCAAGTATATATAGATTTAAATATAGTTTTAAATAATGCATTTGCAGATACAGCATCTAGTGATTATTTGGAAAAAAAATGCTTGGAACATAATTTAACTAGAAATCCTGCGAGTTATGCTATTCAAAAAGGAGTATTTGCTGGAAGTGAAGGAATACCATTAAATGTAAACATTGGAGACAGATTTAGTGTTGTTAATAATAATATTAATTTTGTAGTTGTTGAAAAAATATCTGATGGAGTATTTAAACTTAGATGTGAAACATTAGGTGTTTTAGGTAATATTTCTACTGGTAGTTTAATTCCTATTAATTATATCTATGGATTAGAAACATCCAGTTTGACAGAAATATTAATTTATGCAGAAAATGAAGAGAGTGACTATGATTTACGTTTTAGATATTATAATAAAGTAAGAAATAATCCAAACAATGCAAACAAAGCACAATACGTTGAATGGGCTATATCTTATGGTGGTATCGGAAGAGTGAAAGTATTTAGTTTGTGGGATGGTATAAACACAGTAAAAGTATCAATTTTAAACGCCAATAACGAAATTGCAACTTCTACTTTAATAGAAGAATTTCAAGAATATTTAGATCCTGATATTTCTGGACTAGGAGAAGGTCAAGCACCAATAGGAGCAATATGCACGGTATCGACAGCAAATTATAAAGATATAATTATTTCTTCTCAAATTACTTTAGCAAGTGGATTCACTTTAGAACAAGCAACTTTAGCAGCAGAAATAGCAATTAATGATCATTTTACAAAAGATATAAATTATTTAGAAAGTAGTATTGGTTATTTTAAATTAGCAAGTATTTTATCGGAATTACCTGAGATTGGGAGTATAGTTTCTATATCTGTTAATGAGGGTATCTCTGATATTGTTTTACAAGATGAGGAAATACCAAATTTACTTTCCTTAACTTTATCTGTATAAGGATTGGTGTAAATATATGTCAGAAAAGCAAGATGAAATGAAATCATATTTACCTAAATATTTTGATGATGCATTAGAGATGCAAACTATTATAGACTGTGAATATCCAGAATTTGAAGAAGTAGACATTGAATTAAGAAATATTCAAAATCAATTTTTTATAGATAGTATAGACTTTACTTTAGATCGTTGGGAAAAAGAATTAGGATTAAAACCAAAAAAATATTCTACAATATTTGATTATTCAACAATATCAAGAAGAAATAGAATAAAAGCACAATTAATGGGAATAGGGACTTTTAATAAAAGTGCTGTAATTAGATTAGGTAATATATTTGATTTTCAAAAAGGAACTGAATTTATACCTTATGCTGAAGAATATAAATTTAGCACTCGTAATAAAGCAATAAATATAATTGATTTTGAAAGTTTTATGGAAGCATTTCTTAAAGCTAAACCAGCACATATAAGATTTGATCCAGTCCTTTACACTGTTGTTCTTGGACAGAAATTTAAACGTTATACATTCTTAAATTATAAAACCTCAATTATGCGAACTGGGGAATCAAAAAGTAAAAGATCAATCAACCTGAAACGAGAGATTGGTCTTTTGTATTTATCAGGACAACAAATAATTCTTGATGGCGGTCGTAAACTTGATGGAATATGGATATTGAATGGTTCACAAATTAAACAACCAATCAAGTATATATTGGGGATAAATTCAAAGGCGATAATATCACATTTAGAATCAAAATTATTAAAAATTAGATCAACAAAAACAGCAAATATTTATTCAGGAAGTTCGGTATTAAATGGAGCATGGTTATTAAATGCAAACCAAAATCTAAGTGGATTAAGGTCTGTGAGCGTCAAGATTGATGGAATAGCAGTATAAAAAAGGAGAGTGAAAATTAATGGCTTATGATATTACAACTAATTCTTACAGAGAAAAAATGGCTAAAGCTGTTGCAGGAACAGAAGCATTACCGAAGATCACGACTATATGTGTGGGTACAGGTGGACTTGATGTTAGCGGTAATCCAAAAACACCTATAGGAACGGAAACAGGACTTTACAATCAAGTTTTAACTCGTAGTGTGGGTACGCCAACATTTCCAACTGCTACTCAAGCACAGTTTGAGTTAGTCATTAGTCCAACTGATTTACCTGCAAATACTCAAATTACAGAGGCAGGTCTTTTCGATGAAGATGGTGATTTTGCTTCTATTTCTACTTTTTATATAAAAGCAACAGACGGGTCGACTACCATGACGATTGACGTAATAATGCAACAATAAGGGAGATGAATTAATTGGCTAACACTATAGGAGATAATACAAACTTCTTAGCTGAAGTTGTAAAAATGGACAGAAATACACCTGGGGATGGTTTACTATTTGATAACATTCATCAACAATTAGTTAATAATGATGCGTATTTAAACGAAGAACTTCTGTCGTATAAGGCCGAAAATACGACAAAGGTAGAAGCTCATTATATACTAGGACTAACCGATACAGGTGCCACATTAGGGGCAATTAACGCTTGTCCTATCGGTGGAACTGTACAGTTTAAATCTGGAAAGAGATACACTTTAGGGTCGTTGGGTACAATAGCAAAGCAAATCACGATTGATTTTAACGGGGCAGAGATTAG